>CAJHYQ010000493.1_pt1 | contig 25052 bp, 21 predicted proteins | sample 9198721 | NCBI WGS metagenome assembly CAJHYQ01 (sample SAMEA7708357, study PRJEB35096) | sediment metagenome | biome: marine neritic benthic zone biome [ENVO:01000025]; feature: sediment [ENVO:00002007]; material: shallow marine sediment [ENVO:03000034] sea grass bed [ENVO_01000059] ... | reverse complement strand
GGCGAAACAGCTGGTTCACAGACTCCGACAGCTGGGCGGACGAGCGCACTTATCCTTGGTTGATGCTCCCACACACGACTGTTGGACCCATGCGTTCGTTGAGAAGGACATCGGCCGGTGGATGCTTGCTCAACAACGAGGTAGCTCATTGTCACCGCCACCTGGTTGGACGGTCCGGCAGTGCCGCGTGGCACGGATTGCTGGCATCGCTCTGATAGCGCTTGCAACTATGGGCGTTCTAAGGCGCCGAATTTGGCTGAAGGCATTGAGAAAGGAATCAAATCTGTCTTCCCCTCGTAGCTCGACCTCGATATTCTCTACGACCCAGCGAGGGTTCTTTGGGTGCAAGCATATCACGGAGGACAGAAATGGCAGCCGAATCAAATCAACAAGGCGATCGCATCGAGTTGACACCCGAAGAAGCGCGAATGGTGATCAAGGCAATTGAAGACGTCGAACGTGAAGAAGCAGAGTCATTGGAGCTTGGCTCTGATGACGCCGAGTAGCAGCGTCACTTGCTGCCCCCAGGCCTGACCGGCGATCTGAACAGAAACGGACGCCGCTGCCGGCTTCAATCGTACATCGTGTCTTCGTTCATCACCGATTCAGCATGCTGGATGAATGCTGGGGCGATTTAAACTCGCACACGAGACCATCGGCCAGTCGCGTAGTACGTTCCGGCGATCACAGCGCGGAACGTGATTTCTGCACACACGCCAAGCCAAACTCCAGCGACTCCGCCACCCAACGTCAAACCCCCAATATAGGCAGCTGGTAGTCGCACGAAGAGAGTCGAGGTGGCGACAAGAATGGTTGCCATCCGGGTGTCACCGGCACCACGCATCGCTTGATCCAGAACCATCGCGGTACCGAGAAAGATCTGCACCGGACCACAGATTCGCAGCAGTTGTGGAGTCAGCTCGAGTAGATACGGTTCGTCCGTCACCAGGCGAACCAACAACTCGGGGATCGTCATGAAGAGGACTCCCATGCAGCCCATGGTCAACATCGCCAGGATCCAGCAGTAGACCGTCGCTTGGCGTGCACGCCTCGGATCGCCGAGTCCTAGATATTGACCCGTCAATGTGGCCGCGGCGACGGCTAATGCCCAGCCAGGTAAGTAACTGATGGCTTCCACGCGAATGACGATCACGTGCGCGCCCAGCGCACCGTCTTGCATCGTGCGGCCGATGTATCCCACCAGCGATGCGACGAGGAAGTTTCCAGTCCAGATAATCAACGAGTCTGCAAACTGCGGAAGGCTGATGCGGTAGATTCGCCTGAGCATGGCACGATTGGGTCGTAACCGAAACCAACGCAGCCGGATCGGCGAATTGCCGCTGAGTAAGGCTCGAATCACAAGGACAGCTCCAATCGACCACGCGACCGCAGTTCCCGCGGCGATTCCGACAACACCGCGACCACCTATCGGTTCTGGGCCGAACACGAACAGCCAACTGGCGACGACATTGACGACGTTGACGATGGCCAATATCCGAAACGGAGTGCGTGTGTCTCCCGATGCGCGAAGACAGGCGGTCGAGACGTAGAGCAGTCCATGAGGAATCGACGCAATCGCGAGCACGCGCAAGTAGATTCCCGCCATTTGCAGGCTGCTTCCCGTTAGGTTCATCAAGGCACCGATTTGATACGCGAACGAGTACAGCAGCACGGCGATCACACACGCCAACAGCGCCGCCAGAATTAGAGACTGGCCAAGTGCCGCGTTGGCAAGTCGCCGATGCTTGGCACCGATCGCTCGCGATACAAGTGCTGCCGCGCCAACGCCAATCGAACCAAACAGCAATGCGAGTAGCCAACCGGTATAAGCTGCGACCGCGATCGCCTCTGTGGCTTCGATACTTAGTCTTCCGGCAATCGCAGTGTCAACGAAGCCGACGCAAAAGCCCAACACTTGTTCCAGGAGTGGCCAGATGGCAAGAACGACAACCTGACGCCGCACCGACAGACCTTCCAAGTGACCCGGCAAACTTGTCGTCGTTTCATCTTGTCGCTCCAGATCTTTCGAGAGGTCGTTCCGTTCCATGTTCGTGACCCCAAACCGGGGCAATGCAGAGCTGCGATGACTTTAGCCGGTGACACTCGGTTGTCTGTTTGGCATCATACCGGACCAAGAAGGTAGGTGATCGTCCGCGTACCGTCGGGCCTCTAGCGCAGCGGCCGAGGAGCAATGGTGGGAATTGGTTGCCGATACGGTGTCGGATAAGGTTGCCACGGCGTTGACCGCAGTCGATTGAGCCTCCAGTCAACTAGGTTGTTCGCACGCGCACTGGGGTATGTTTTGTACCACGCGAACGTCTGACTGCGATTGTTGTAGAGCGAATCAAGACGTCCTACGGGTGAGTCATAGGTCAAACCGCCGAAGCCATAGTTGCTTTGGTGTGCCCACATCCGTCCGACTGGAACAGACGTAGTCACTCGACCGTTGACTCGTACGCTCAGGTTGACGCGCCCAACATTCAAGCTCACACCACCCAGGTCGCGATGCACGCGAGTTTGAGCAACCGCAACCTGGGTTGAAGCAAACAAGCCCGCGGTGGTGATCAGCAAAGCAGATATTCGACAGCACATCGGCCGTGTTCACCTCACATACTGCTGCAGCGCACCTCATCTACGGTGCGGTTTGGGGCGACCGTTATTATCACATGCCAGGTCGAGATCGACCATCGTCCTGCTTAAAGTCAGCTGCTACCAACCCAGACTGTACTTTACATCGAATTGAACGACCCATACGAAGTGGGCGACAAGAATCTTGCACGTCAGCCGCGGAATACGGTCACGTCACGTTCATCTAGAGTTCAACAAATTGCGAGGCTTGCTTGGCAGGCGTACCACCGTCGCATTCGCAGTTGCCGAACCACAAACTTCACTCAATGGCGTTGCCCTGTCCACGCCGATGATGACACGACCGATCAAGCGATCCTTCTGCGAGCGAGTTGCCAAGAATGGCCCACCGTCGGACGTTTCCGTTTGCAGAAGGCCGGATACGATCATGATCACGACCGTCTGGCTGGAAGAGACGACCAGAAAGGGGGAGGCTAACCGTCCCGCTCTCGCCAGATAGTCCGAATTCGAACAGAGTAGCACATCGTACGGTGCGAATATGAGCTACATTTTAGATGCCAGACAACTTGACGAGCACCTGAGGAGTTGACTATGGCTTATTGCTCTAAGTGCCGCAAATACGTGCAGGTGGAGTTCATCGAGTTCATTCAGAACTCTGCATGGTGTCCCAAATGCGGCACTCTCGTGGGCGTTTCGCTCTGCAAAGTCCCGGCGTGGATATTAGGGATCGTGGTCACCCTTAGCCTTTGCACGACAATCAATACGATCGGCTGATCAATACAGATCGGACGGTGCCGGCGGTTGGTTCAACGGCAGCACGCTGGGTCGTTGTGCCATACCTCGCTGGGATTCCTCCGGGAAATAGAAGCCCGGCCGGTCGTGAGACGATCTGCTCGAGTCGTCCTGCGGCACGCTCAATGCCGGGGAAAACGGTCCGTCGCTGGGGAGATGGACAGCTTGATTCGCTGGTGTCGTCGGCGGCGTTCGGGGCACGCCGTCTATTCCCAGGGTCGACATTCCCATTCCCTGAGCCGACATTCCCCGAGCCGATTTGGCCCGAGCCGACTTGGGTTCGGAAACGCCACAGGCAACGCTGGGGGAGCTCACACAGCAGGTCGGGCAGCACGAGTAACAACAGCGTCGCCATCCACAGCCGTTCTGTGAGCTGAGTATCAGCAGCAGACTCGTGGCTATCAATCCTGTTGCGATTCGGTTCAAGCGGCACCTCCATGCGACAATGGGTACAGCCCTGCAATCGATGCATCAGCTCCAGCCGTGTCAACGGTTCCACGACCGTTCATCGGTCTAATTGTGTATGAGCTACCAGAAAAACCCGCTGACCGAACGAAGGACGTGATCGCAGTACGGCACAACGATTTCAGACCGCAGCTTGCAGGATTACGGAAGAATCCGCGCAACAGGCGCTGATCCCCATAACCGGCACATTCCTATCCGGCGGCCGACGATGACGCCTATTGGCGACCTCGTGATCGGCACAGAGGCACGAACATGAGGAGGCTGATGACCAGAAGACTCGCCGCTGCGGGTTCGGGTACGGCATTCAGCTCGCCACCCTCGTAGCCACCCAACTGCAGGGCCAGCACGAGATCTCCGCTGTCGGATTCTCCGTCGCCGTTAAAATCTCCGGCTTGCCAACCTGAATTGCCAACAATCAGGTCTTCGTATTCACCCGCCTGAAATACCGACACCAGATCCCCGCTGTCGAAGGAACCGTCGAAGTTGCTGTCACCGGGACCGATGGCGGCATTCTCAAGCCACGCCAGACGGTCGTCACTGCTGACCATCCCATCCTTGTTGACGTCGTAAACACCGTCCGTGCTGCCATCACGAATTGCCATGGACAGCTGGTCAATGTCTTCGGCGTCATAGGCTCCGTTCTGGTTGAAGTCCGAATCGAGAACTCGTCGGAAGGTGAACGTACCGAGTGGCGTCGGTTGGTCGAACGGAAGATCGGTGAGTTGAGAAATCACTTCAGCCGGCGACGTATCTTGATCGGAACTGGTGTAGTTGAGCCCGCTGTCTGTGCCGGCGTCGTAGGGCAAAAGGTCGTAGACAACTTGCCCCAACCATTCACCGTCAGGACGCAAATCAAGTCCTGATGTACCGACAAACCAGTCGGGGCTGGGAGCGATCATCGAAACCAGTGTTACCAGCGAGTACGCTTCACTGATTTCAAAACGCTGTGAGACAGCATTCGGCGATCGTCCAATTCCGGGGCCTCGGACGACAGATTCAGCGTTACCAGCGTCGATCGCGGCCTCCACCTCTCGCTGCAACTGAAGGGTGCCCCCCGTTTCGGCCATCGACTCGATACCGTCGGTGGCAATTCCGCCTGTGTTCCAAAAACTGATCGAGTCGTTGTGCGTCCCTCCAATCAACCCGGAGAAGTGCGGGTTGCCGGGGAATTCGTAAGGATGTGTTGCCCGACTCCACGACGCGTCGAAGATGACTTCATAGGTGGCTGTCTCGGCCTCTGACTCACTTGTGAAGATCACAAGACTGAACAAGGCCGCTGCCACTATTTTCTGGAATGTTCCGTCGACAAAAGTGTTTTCGTTCATCACCACTCCCCATGTCACGACTTATGTGTGACTTTCCAGTTTAACGAAGACAACCAGATCGCGTGCAGGAATTGGCCAGCCAATTCGACGCGAAATGATTACGAATATCGACACGTAGAGTCGCGTGAGCGGCCGAGTTCTTACACGCTTTTCCCAGAGATTTTTTTCAGTCTTCAGTCTTGAGTCTTGATTCTCAACGGAGGATGCAGGCTCCGAGCCCGAGCCCCCAACCTGAAGGGCTCTCACCTCTCCGCGGACTGCGATAAGTCATTTAGGAACTATTCGACCTATGAGCTATCGCCGGGGCCAGAGGTCCTTACGACGAGCAAAATCGGTCTATCACGAAATTGGCCGGATCGGGCTCGCTGATTCAGACCGCTGAAAATGCGGCCTGATTCGCATGTGGATCGATACAACCTAACGTTTTCGGTAGGCGGCCTATCCGTCCGGTAGCAGCCAGTGCAAACGATTGGATCCACGAGGTAATTGAAAGGCAGTTCATGACCAACCCCATTCCTGAGCAAGCTCTGATGCACTGTGTTGCTCTGTTCGAGAAACCGGAGAATTGCACGAACGCGTTTCTTGAGGCAATGCAGCGTCGAACGCCGGGCATCGATGTTTCGCAATCGACTTGGGCATCGCGCTCTGAGCCGCGCCCGATGGCATACGGTCCGATGATGTGGAAGGGCTGGCGTTGGCAGATCGTGTTGGACTTACACGGTTTAATTCCGCGGGTGAAACAGTCGCTCGAGGAGTCGGCTCGGTCAGACGATGTCTCGCGATTGGTTAAGAATCATGCCATGAGTGCCTTGATCTTTCTGACCGAAGCTCCCCCAGACAGTCAGCCATTGGATCAGATTCGCGCTCTCTGTCGGGTCGCTTGGTCCTATATCGACGCCGGCGCCGCCGGTATTGGTTTTCCTGAAGGCCGCACCATTTGGACCCGAGAGCAATTGGCCGAAGTCGATCCGGACCAGATTTACGGCAGTCATTCACAGATCTTTGTATCGAGTCATTTTGCGGGCCCGGCTGTTTCATCTCGTCGCTGGGTCCGCACTTTTGGTATGCATCAATTCGGTTTGGCCGACATCGCGTGCGCGGTGACGGCGGATGGGGGCAACGGTCAGCAGGAAGACGTGAGAGCTGCTGACAAACTGATGACCATGGTTCCACCCTATCTGATCGAACTGGGTGAGAACATCGCGGACGGCGATACGATCGAAGTAGACGACGCCCTCTGGCGTGTATCGGTCCCTCATTCGAGCGACCCGAGTCTGAAGAGTCCCAATGGCGTCAACGTCTATACGGTTGACGAGTCGGTCGTGGCTTGAGCTGCCATGCGGTCCGGGGCTTCGCCGGCCCCTTCAACGGCAGCATGTTGGCTGAGCGGAACCAGACCGCGTTCCGCTATGGGGTTGTACCCACGCGACTCCTTGAACCAAGCGTCCACCTCATGCGGCCATCACTTGGTGAGAGCGCCAGCGGTGACGCCGTAAGTATGAGAGTTAACGTTCCCAGATTTCACGGGACGCTTTACACCTCAACCACGAGTTCCTGGCTATACTAAGGAACAGTCGGCTGAGTCCGTGAGTCGAAGGCTCGGTCGTGCCGGCGAAACCGTTAGCCAGCCGGACGTTTCTCCTCGATAGACCAACGAGCAGATCGGCGAAGCGACGAAAGCTGCATGATGACTCAGACGATCCTCGCGACGAGGGCGAGAAGATTCGCACACCGCTTGGCGATCCTCGATTTCATGATGAATCGCGGTGGCCGGCGGTCTCTACAGGAAGACGACAACCAGCGGGGCGCGGACTCTGATAAGGCTTCATATTTGGATGCCGCCACTTGGAGTTAGACCTCGACGGCCGTGACATCGACAACCGCCGGGCACATCCGTGTCTGCACTTTGGGTCACTGTCATGAAGTGGTTTTGCAACCTGCCGATTCGTGCAAGACTCACCAGCCTGACTGTGGGTATGGTCGGTTTGGTGGTGCTGCTGACGTTCGTGGCGGTTGCGACCCTTGAGGATCGAGTCCTCGCTTTTGCAGCGATTTGTTTGTTGGCTGTCATCGCGATTGCGTTTACCTACTGGGCGTCGGCCCGAATTGTTGAGCAGTATTTGCGTTCGACCGTCAGGCGGCGGTCGAACCAAGACGACGACGATTCCTCCGATCGCACGAAGGAACTGGAATCTCGTGCCACCGAGCTTGCCTATCTGAACCGTCAGCTCGAACATGAGCGATACCTGTTGCAGTCGCTGATGGACAATATTCCGGACAGCATCTACTTCAAGGACCTGCAGAGTCGGTTTGTCAGAATCAATGACGGCATGGCGGTCCGGTTCGACCTGAAAGATGCGAACGACGCCCTTGGCAAAACGGACTTCGATCTGTTTGCTGAGGAGCATGCGAGGCCGGCCTTTGAGGATGAACAAAGAATCATCAAGACAGGTCAGCCCATCATCGGCCTCGAGGAGAAGGAGGTCTGGCTGGACGGTCGCGCTCCACGTTGGGTCCTTACCACGAAGATGCCACTCCGCAACGAGCAGGGGGGGATCATCGGCACGTTTGGGCTGTCTCGCGACATCACCGACATGAAGGCCAGCCAACTACGACTGGCCCAACAGGCTGAGCAATTGTTGGCTCTCAATGAGCAGCTTGCCCAGAGCAACAAAGATCTTGATGACTTTGCATATATCGCATCGCACGACCTTAAAGAGCCGTTGCGTGGAATCTCGGGCTACGCACACTTTTTGATGGAAGACTACGGAGACAAATTGGGCCCTGATGCACGGAAGCAACTGCGGACCTTGGAAGATCTCTGCAAGAGAATGGAAAACCTCATTGATGCACTCCTGGAGTTTTCACGTGTTGGCCGAGCGGATTTGGCGGTACGGTCTACCGATCTGAACAGTCTGATCAAGGATGTTGTCGAGATGATGCGACCGACCATGGAACAAGAGAATGTCAGACTTCAGATCGAGCAACTGCCTACGATCGATTGCGATGCAATTCGCGTCCGCCAGCTCCTGCACAACCTCGTCTCGAACGCTATCAAGTACAACGAGAAAGAGGAGAAACTGATTGAAATCGGCTGTTGTGAAGGCGATCAGCCGGAAGCGGATACGTCGCTGGAGAAACCGCGGCCCCTCAGGTTCTACGTTCGCGACAACGGCATTGGGATTCGCGACAAACACCTAAGCGCCATCTTTCGCATCTTCAAGCGATTGCACGGCCGCGACAAATATGGCGGCGGAACGGGTGCCGGATTGACGTTTGCAAAACAGATTGTCGAACGGCATGGCGGCAAGATCTGGGCCGAATCGACCGTCGGCGAAGGCACCACATTCTATTTCACCCTGCAACAGGATTGACCCGGTGCATGTGCAGTCGAACAATGAAGCTGGCTGGTCATGCGACAATCCGATAGGGATTGCTTACAATGATGGCTGGGGGGACACTCGTGCGTGCGTGATGGAGTCGAATTCCTATGACGGAATATCCGCACCAGACGATCTTGATTGTTGAGGACAGTCCAGAAGACTTTGAGGCAACTCGGCGAGCCTTTGAGAAGTCAGGATTGCACAACGGCATCAAACGCTGTGCCGATGGCGATGAAGCGCTTGACTATCTGTATCGCCGTGGCAGCTACCTCGAATCAGACGATGCTCCTCGGCCTGGGTTGATTCTCTTGGACTTGAACCTCCCCGGCACCGATGGACGTGAGGTTCTGGCCGAAATCAAGACCGACTCGGATCTACGCACGATACCTGTCGTCGTGCTCACGACATCAAAAGATCAACGCGACATCAACGCTTGTTATTCGGCCGGAGCGAACAGTTACGTTCATAAACCGGTCGAGCTCCAGGGGCTGATGAATGCGATTCAACGTCTGCACGACTATTGGTTCGAGATTGTCATTTTTCCGAAGACACAGGTTTGATCCGTCTGAGGCGAGGCACGACGTGTGTTTCAATAGAGTCATGGCCGAGACCCATCGAATTCTGATCATTGACGACAACCCCGTCGATCGAGATCTTTTTCGGCGATACCTCGAAGTGGGTCACCACTTTGAGGTAGTGGAAGCAAAAGATAGCGAGCAGGGGTTTGAGCTTCTGCAGGCAGATGCGTGCGATTGCATTCTGCTCGACTACAACTTGCCGGAGGTCAACGGCATTGAGTTCCTGGCCAAGTTGGTGGAAATGCAGGGGTCGGTGCAAGTCCCGGTCATTATGCTAACCGGGCAGGGCGATGAACGAGTGGCCGTCGAAGCCATGAAATGTGGTGCCGCCGATTACCTGTGCAAGAATCGCGTTGATCCTCTGGAACTCGAGAAGGCTATCACCAACGCGATTGACAAGGTAGCGCTGCATCTCAAAATCGAAACACAACGACAGGAGCTGGCGAGTCGTAACGAAGTGCTCGAACGCACTACTGCAGAGCTCAAGCGGCAGATGAATCATCTTGAGATCATGCAGGGTGAACTGCGGATCGCCAAGCACTCCGCCGAACAGGCAAGTCGCGCCAAGAGTGCGTTCCTCGCGAATATGAGTCACGAAATCCGCACGCCCATGAACGGCATCGTCGGCATGACGGATTTGCTCAAGCACACGACGCTAACAACGGAGCAAGAAGACTATGTTGGCATGATTCGGCAATCGGCGGATTCACTGCTCCAGATCCTCAATGACATTCTGGATTTCTCAAAGATCGAAGCGGGCAAACTGGGATTAGAGTTAATCGAATTCGATCTGCGCGAAACGATCGGCTTAATCGGTCAGGCCTTGGCCGTACGTGCCGCCGACAAGCAATTGGAACTGGCTTGCCGAATCGCACCCGATCTACCTCAAAAGTTAGTGGGTGATCCGGGCCGATTGCGGCAGATCGTTACCAATCTGGCGGGCAACGCGATCAAATTTACCGAACGCGGCGAAGTGGTCATCGACGTGACATCCAACGATGCAACTGGCTGCAACGACGATGGCGAGATCGATCTCAAGATTACGGTTCGAGATACGGGTATCGGGATCGCCCCAGAGAAACAGCAGTCGATATTCGAAGCCTTTGCACAAGCCGATAGTTCAACCACTCGCCAGTTCGGCGGTACCGGACTCGGTCTCGCGATTTCCTCTCAACTTGTCGAGATGATGAACGGTCGAATCTGGGTCGATAGCGAAGAAGGGCATGGAGCGACTTTCTACTTCACGTCGCGATTTGGTGTGGGACGTTCGCGTCAACAACCAGCGAAACTCAGTGCGCTATGCGATCTACGGGCGTTGATTGTGGACGATAACGAAACCAATCGGCGCATTCTGCAAGAGCTATTGGCGAATTGGCAGATGAAGCCTGAAGTCGCACTCAGCGGAGTCGATGCGCTGGAAAAAATGAAACAAGCGACGGCGGAAGGCGAGCCGTTTCGCATCATCCTGTTGGACCTCATGATGCCCGTCATGGACGGCTTTTCACTCGCCGAACACATTCGCAAACTTGAGGAGTTCCGTGACACCGCTTTGATTATGATCTCGTCCGCGATCAGGCCGGGCGACAATGACAAATGTAAAGAGTATGGAATCTGTCGTAATCTCTTGAAGCCCGTAATCCACTCCGAGTTGTTGAACACCATTCTGGACGTGATCGGCGAATCCGCGGTGACGGAGATACTGGGGGACGATGACGGATCGAACAACCAACAGCGCAAACTCAAGATCCTGCTGGCAGAAGACGGAATCGTCAATCAACGCGTGGCTGTGGGGCTGCTTGAACGTCGTGGACATGCCGTAGTAGTCGCCAACAACGGACGGGAAGCTCTGGAAAAACTCGACACGCAACCGTTCGATCTAGTACTGATGGATGTTCACATGCCCAAAATGGATGGGTATGAAGCGACGCTTGCGATTCGTCGGTTAGAGCAACGATCGGGCACACACATGCCCATCATCGCCATGACAGCAAACGCCATGAAGGGGGATCGTGAGCGATGTCTTGAAGCCGGAATGGACGGTTATTTGGCAAAGCCCGTCAAGCCTTCCCAGTTGTTTGCTGTCATTGACGAAATGATTAACGATTGACACACTTGTCGACACGTGGCTGTTGCACTTTCTCTGCCCACTGCTGGTCGGTCACCCGAAACTCGCCGTTGCGGCCGATTCCAATCTTTGCTTTTGGCTAGGGAGCAATTACGATGTCGTGACATATTTCACGAAAATACTTGCCTTAAAGACGCTGACGTGGAAAAGACAGATCTAACCAAAACCGGCTTTGCCCGCCACATCATGGTCGTCTTCTTGGTGGGCACCGCATCGATCCTGATTCTGGATCTTCTAGAAGACTTTGAATTTATCGGTGAGCTGACCGAAAGCCTCTCGCGTTTCGTCATCTGGGTCGTATTGCTCGCGATGTTGGCGCGGTCTGCTCGAGTCACCCGATTAGACCGGCGCGTTCTGATCATGGGTTGCATTACGTTTGGCAGCCTCTTGTTCGAGCTTGGTCTTGGGATTCTGATGGACGTGGTGCCCAGTACGCGTGAAGCCGGCCTTGTCATCAAACGACTGACGACGGCGGGTTGGTCTTGTGGAAGTTTGTTTCTGATCTTCGCGCTCATCAGCTCGGTCGAACGTTCGCAAAAGTATCTACAACGACGAGTTGAGAAACGTACGCGGCGGTTGTCTGAAGCCAATGCGCACCTTGAACTGGAGATTGACCAGCGTCGACAAGTCGAGGAGAGTCTCAAGCAGACTGAGAATGCTGTCGAGGCTCAACGAGAATTGAATCGACAACTGGCTGCGGCTCTGTTGAAGCTTCGCGAGACACAATCGCAGCTGATTCAGCAAGAGCGACTCAGCGCGCTTGGGCAGATTGCCCGGGGGCTGGCGCATGATCTGAACAACGCACTCACTCCTGTGGCAGCCTATAGCGAACTGATGTTGAAGTCGGCTTCAGGCGAGCAACGGCAGGCGCTGGAGCATGTTGCCCACGGCGCGCGTCACTCAGCTGGCATCATCAAGCAACTTCAGTACTTCTGTCAGCCTTCAGCAGCTGATGAGCCACACGAATACGTCAGGCTATGTGATGTAATTCGAGGTGCGATTGCGTTGACACGACCTCGTTGGCAGGACGTGGCGATTGAGAATGGCGTCGAAATCCACGTCCGCGAAGAAGTCGACGACGATCTGACAATCTTTGGAAATGCGGTTGAACTGACGCAGCTCTATACGAATCTGATCCTGAACGCTGCCGACGCAATGCCCGACGGTGGCACCATTACGGCGCGCGCACTGGCCGAAGACTCGCAGGTCTTTCTGGAAGTGGAAGACGATGGTCGCGGCATGTCGGAGGAGGTTCGGCACCGCTGCTTCGAGCCTTATTTCAGCGACAAAGAAAATGGCTGTGGGCTTGGACTCAGTGTCTGCCACGGAATTGTTGAGCGACACGCCGGTCGGATCGATATTCGAGACTTAACCGGTGGTGGAACCTGTTTTCGGATTACGCTGCCGCGGGGCGAAACGACGGCAGAAGAACCGAGTGTTGAGTCGGTAGAGAATGCCTTCTATGGGAAGCATGTGTTGTATATCGACGATGACGATGTCGCACGCACTTCGATCGGTTTGTTGCTTGGCGAGATGGGGATTACGGTCGATTTGGCCAGCAACGGTAGATCGGGGCTAGATCTTGCGCAGGCTCGGTCCTACGACCTCGTCATCACGGACCTCGGGATGGCCGACCTCACGGGAGTCGATGTCTTCTATGCGATTAAGAGCCACAGTGCTGATCTTCCGGTGATCATCGTATCCGGGTGGTCACGTCGCGAGGTCCTTAATCGGTTCGATAGCGGTTTGCTGCCTGAAGCGATCATCGAAAAACCACTGACGCCCGGAGCGATCGGCGCGGCATTATCGCGCTTGCAATTGACGGATGCTTCGGCTCGCTCGCATTAGCTCCGTGTGCTGAGCCTGAAGCGCATCGCTGGGCTTTTGGCCTGTTCAAGAGCGAACGCCGTGTGGCAGTTTTCAGTAGCGTGTTTCTCGGCGAAATCGGCCTGGTTTTGTCCTCTCGACCGCGGGTGCTAAAATGCCGGGCATGCGCTACGCCCTTCTGCCCGCCGGGCCCCGCCAACCTCAGTCGACATACGTGGTCGCTTTTCTCGTTGCGGCAATTGTTTCTCACGGCGCTACCCGAGCGGACGACCGTCGAGTCGACTTCGGTCGCGACATTGCGCCGATCCTGTCGGACAAATGCTTCCAGTGTCACGGGCCAGATGTCGAGCAGCGTCAGGCCGAGTTGCGTCTGGACACACCGCGTGGCGCATTGATGGCACTTGCAGACGGCGGTTTTGCCATCGTGCCGGGCCAGCCAGACGAAAGCCGTCTACTCCAACGGATTACTTCGACCGATGACGATCAGATGCCACCGCCGGATGCCCAACGTCAATTGTCACAGCGCGAGAAACGATTGCTTGAGGATTGGATTCGCCAAGGTGCACCGTGGAACGAGCATTGGGCGTTTCGCGACTTAACGTCACAGCAGTTGCCCACGGTGAATCGATCGTCATGGATTCGAACACCCGTCGACGCCTTTATCCTACGCCGGCATGAACAGAACGGAGTCGATCCTGCTCCGACAGCGAGTCGACGCGTTCTGGCTCGACGATTGTACTTTGACCTAGTTGGAATTCCGCCAACACCTGCGCAGCTGGTTGCATTCGAGCAAGACGCCGCCCCCGACGCCTACTCACGCCTTGTCGATCGCCTTCTCGCCTCGCCGCGATACGGTGAACGATGGGGGCGGCACTGGTTGGATATCGCTCGCTATGGCGATTCGAATGGTGGCGACGAAAATCATCTCTATCCGAACGCCCACCGCTATCGCAACTACGTGATTGACGCTTGGAACAGGGGAGTGCCATACGACCGTTTCTTATTGCAGCAGCTTGCCGGTGATCTGCTCGGGACGGGTCAAGACGAACGTGCCATGGACGTGACGGCGACAGGATTCCTCGCGATCGGCATGAAGATCCTGGCGGAACAGGATCCGGTGAAGAAACGCTCCGATATCGTCGACGAACAAATCGATACCTTTGGCAAAGCGGTGCTTGGCATGACACTGGGATGTGCGCGATGTCATGATCACAAGTTCGATCCCGTGCCAACGACGGATTACTATGCACTGGCTGGAATCTTTCACAGTACTGATGTGATTGATGCCCCGCTGGAGACGGCCGAGTTTCTAGCGGCAAAGTCTCAGTTTGAGGTGCAGCTTGCCGAGCTGGAAACCCGACGAGCGACGCTTGAAAAGCGACTGACGGGCGATGCGGCGAGCGACACGATCGTCGCTCGGCAGGCCGAATCATTTGAACGCGGCAACGTTTCGGTCGTTACGGAGGGCTATGGCGAGGGCATTGGCATCATCAGTGATCCTGGAGCCCAACAGAACTATGTTGAGTATGATTTCTCCGAGCTATCCGCCGGCAAATACCTGCTGCAACTTCGATATGCCGCCGAGCAGGCACGACCCGGTCGCATCCACATCAACGGTGAGCTGATCAAAGACGACGCTCTCGCCCAAGCGACTGGAGGTTGGTACCCGCAACATCAACGCTGGTTCCGGGAAGCTGTTGTCGTACTTCAAGATGGACTGAACACCATCCGCATCGAATCTGAGCCATTGATGTCACACTTGGACCAGATTCGCTTGATCGCCATAGGGCCCGGCGAGCAGTTTGAGGCATCGCTGTCAGAACTGGAAGACTTCGATAAAGAACTCGAGCGTGTGAGGGCTCAAGAGCCAAAAGCTCAGATGGCGATGGCCGTTCGTGACGGCGAGGTTCGAGATGCTCGCGTGCACATCCGTGGCAGTCATCTGCAACTCGGTGATGAGGTTCCGCGTCGCTTCCTATCAGCTCTTGATTCGTCAACTCCCGTGATTCCGACGGAGCAGAGTGGTCGACGTGAGTTGGCAGAGTGGTTGACCCGGAGCGGGACACCGGCAGCTGCGTTGACCGGTCGAGTGATTGCCAATCGCGTTTGGCTTTGGCACTTTGGGCAGGGGCTCGTCGAAACGCCTAATGATTTTGGCTTGCAAGGTGCCAGGCCAACCCATCCGCAACTGCTAGATTGGTTGGCTGCCTCGCTGATTCGAAACGACTGGTCGATCAAAGAGCTGCACCGTCAGATTGTGCTGTCAAACACCTATCGCATGTCGGGGCAGCTTAAGAGCCGGCAGACGTCACACGAGCAACGTCAACGCCTCTACGCGTATCGTCCCGCAAAACGTTTGGAAGCGGAGGTGTTTCGCGACACTGTGCTCTGGCATGCCGGAGCGCTTGAGGAGCGCGTGGGTGGCGCGCCGCCTAACGTGAAGTCAGGCGATCCCTCGCCCGAAGATCTTGCCCGTAATCGCGCCAGTTACCAGGACTCCAGAAGGCGTTCAGTCTACTTGCCGATTGTCCGATCAAACATCTTCGAGATGCTGACACTGCTTGACTTTCCCAATTCTGCCAGCCCGACCGGGAAGCGGTCACAGACAATCGTGCCCACTCAATCGTTGCTGTTGCTCAATAATGCCTTCGTGATGACTCAAGCCGAGCGGATTGCGTCGCGACTTCAAACTGAAGTGGCCCAGGAAAACCGCGTTGCCGAGCTGTATCTGCGATTGTTTGGGCGAAGTCCCACGATGGCAGAAATCGAGAGTGCTCAACAGTTCCTCGAGTCGTTCCAGCAAACCGGCGAAAACCTGCAGGTGTCCTGGACAGCGCTGTGCCAAACTCTGTTGATTTCCCATGAGTTCTTCTACGTCGAGTAACAGGATGTCGATCAATCAGCCAAATTCCCAACTGGAGCATGTGGTATCGCGTCGCGAGCTGCTTTCGAAGATGTCGCTTGGCTTCGGCGGCTTGGCCTTTTCGGCGATGCTCGGTCGTCAATCGGGAGCCTCCGTCGACGGTCAGAACTCGCAACAAGGCTCGCATTTCGCACCCCGCGCGAGCCGCGTGATTTTCCTCTTCATGCACGGCGGACCGTCGCATATCGACCTATTCGATCCGAAACCAGAGCTAACCAAACGGGATGGGCAGCCGCTTCCGTTCAAGGGCTCTCGCGTTGTCTTTGCGGAACGCGGCAACTTGATGCGTTCGCCCTGGAAGTTTCGTCAGCATGGTGAAGCCGGACTTCCGATGTCGGAACTCTGGCAAGACCTGCCGTCAGTGACGGACGAACTGTGTATGGTCCATTCCGTCTGTGACACCAACGTTGCGCACGGTGGCGCCTGCATGAAACTGCATACGGGCGACGAAGCATTCGTGCGACCGAGTATGGGCGCCTGGATCGGATACGGTTTGGGCAGCGAGAACGAAAACCTTCCCGGATTCGTGACCATTTGTCCGACATCCCTCCATGGAGGCGTCAATAACTTCGGCGCTGCGTTCTTGCCGGCGCAATATCAGGGTGTGCCCCTCGGAACCCCTGGATATCCCAATACCTTAGCCAAGAATGCTCGATTTGAATTCATCAAGAATGACAAATGGTCACTGCCACAACAGGCGATGCAGTTGAGACTACTTCGTGAACTTCATCAGCGGGCGGTGCGCGAAAGTGGAGTCAACGATGAACTGGACGCTCGACTGCGATCCTTCGAACTCGCATTCAAGATGCAATCGGCTGCACCCGAATTGATGGACATCAGTCGTGAGTCACAGGCCACACGACGGCTGTACGGACTCGACGAAGCGGAGACCGAGAACTTTGGCTTGCAGTGTTTACTCGCCCGACGATTGGCCGAGCGTGGGGTGCGATTTGTGCAAGTGAGTCATGCTCACACGCTGCCGTTCAACAATGAACAATGGGATCAACACACGCACCTGCAGAAAGGCCACTCGATTAATGTCCGCCAAATCGACAAGCCGATCACCGGCTTGATTCGTGACCTGAAGGCCAGAGGACTCTTGGATGACACGTTGGTGATATGGGCCGGCGAATTCGGTCGAACACCGACGGTTCAAAAAGGAGGTGCGGAGCCCGGAAGAGATCACCATCCCGAGGGGTTCACGTTGTGGATGGCCGGTGGTGGTGTGAAAGGTGGGGTTCGTTACGGTGCAACTGATGAGTTTGGTTACTACGCGGTCGAGAACCGCTTTACCATTCACGACTTCCACGCCACACTTCTGCACCTGCTCGGCCTCGATCACGAACGATTGACGATTCGACACGCGGGCCGGGACTACCGACTGACAGACGTTCATGGTCACGTCGCCAAAGAGATCTTGGCGTGACGAGGTTGATATCGCAGAATTCAGGCGGATTCACTTCGTGACAGACGATTGAGTTTGTGATGAATCAGGGTGAGGAGATAGTCCGGTCCGCGATGCGGCCGTCTGGTCGAGAGCGGCGAGGTGCGTTGACGATCGGCTGGAATCTCTTGCGGATTATCTTGGTGTTTGTGCTGATGCTGATGATTTTGGAAAGATCGCTCATCTTTTTCCCGACGTCTGATGGTGACTGGCAACCGATGGGTCTGCCACTGGAAGACGTGTGGTTCGAATCGGCTGACGGGACAAAGTTGCACGGATGGCTGTTGGAGCATGAGCAGCCGCAAGCCTATTTGCTGTTTATGCATGGCAATGCCGGAAACTTAACTCACCGGGCGCACATTGTTGAGCGTCTCCGTAGCGACCTGCGCGCAACGGTCATGATCTTCGATTATCGCGGATATGGCCGAAGTGAAGGCCGTCCGGATGAGGTCGGAGTCTTGGCGGACGCAAGAGCTGCGCGGCGTTGGTTCGCCCACCGTTTTGAAATGGACGAGCAGGATATTGTCTTAATCGGGCGATCACTCGGTGGTGGTGTCGCTGTTGATCTTGCAGCTGAAGATGGTGCCCGGGCCTTGGTGCTCGAGAATACCTTTACGTCTCTCCCCGATGTGGCCGCGTATCATTACCCCATTCTGCCAGTGCGAATGCTAATGCGAACGCGACTGGATTCGCTCAGCAAGATCGCCAAATACGACGGGCCGCTCTTCCAATCGCATGGCACCGTCGATGAGGTAATTCCCTTTGCGCTGGGTCAACAACTGTTTGAGGCCGCACCGGGGAAGAATAAACGCTTCGTACCACTGAATGGTTTTCAGCACAACGACAGCCATCCGGCTGCTATTACGTGCAGCTGAACGACTTTCTGGAGTCCCTCGATTAAAAAGCGCGCGCAGCGCTGCCCCGCGTCTACAACACAATCCCTATGGGGCCGTGGACGAACACCGATCGAAACTAAAACGCGGCATGCGCGTCGGCTTCGGAATCGCAAATCGTAAACAAGGTGCCGTCCAGCCCGAGCATCTTGAACGCGTCACGGACTGAGTCGCACATACCGTAGAGCCGAACTTTTCCACCGGCCTCGACCATTCGCTCCTGGATCTTCAGCACGCCGTTGATCAATGCGGTCGAGCTGTATCGGATGCGGTCGAAGTTGACAACCAACTGTTGCGGCTTTTCCTGCTCAACGAATGCCAACAATTCGCTCTGCAGATCGGAGTAGCCCTCCAAATCGTAATACGTGGTGTCGGCCAGGTGCAGTTCCGTGAAGCTGGCGTGCTGATGCGTATCGAAATGCTGAAACATCTGACGGATCTCCACACGATGCTGAGAAGAAAAAAAGACGAATTCGCGAGACGCGTTGATAGGACAAGAGGCCGACCCGGATTGGATTAAACCATCGGCGGTTTGGCACTGTCAAGTTTTGACCGGAATCAGGCCCCGCGACCGATCTTTCGCTGTTGCAGTCAACGGGCCTTAGCTAGCTTCATTTCGTGGTATTCGCACGGAAAAAACAGCTTGTTGCCGTCGCACATCACGCCTGGCGGCGGCGGTCTGCCGCAGCTTGAGCGTCTGACTTTTACCTCTCAAAAAACCTGTTGACACCCTTTCACCGAACGACTATATTATTAGTCGTTTGATGGAGGGAGCAGTTGATGATGACGGGAAAACCAGCTCAGTTGACCGACGCCGAATGGAAGGTGATGCTGATCGTTTGGCAACTGAAGTCGTGTGCGGCGCGAGACGTCTATGAATTGGCCGGCGAGCAGTATGGTTGGAAGCCAACCACGGTCAAAACCTATCTCAGTCTGTTGGTGAACAAGGGATACCTCGCGACCAAGCGTGTGGGCAACAGCTACCTGTATCGGCCGAAGCGGAGCCTCCTGCATTCCCTTCAGCGGGCTGCCGATTCGTTGTTGGAGAAGACGCTTGACGGCACCGACGGTCCCTTGCTGGCTTACATGCTCAAGAAGAGCCGCTTAACGGAAGAAGAGATTGCTGAATTGCGACAGTTGCTTGACGACTCAGAAGCACGTGGATCCGAGGGGTAGTCGATGTCATTTATTGATCGCATCAATTTTGTGGCGGAGCTTTCGGCGCGATTTTGCATCGACGGATTGGTACAAAGCGCCATTACGCTGTTGGTTGTGTCACTGGTGTGGCGCATGATCCACAAACGTGCCGCGAGCCAACTTGGGTACTGGCTGTTCCTGCTCGTCTTGCTCAAGCCGTTTGTTCCGATCCAAGTCATGGTTCCGGATCCCCGGTCGATCGGGCAATCCGCTAGTGCACCGGCAACGTCAACGGCCGTAGGTGTTGTGACGTCACTTGAGCATCAAATGATGCCTATCGCTGCGGTCGAATCGCCAGCGGAGGATAAGTCGCAACTTGTTGTCACCACACCATACGCGTTGCTCATGCTGACGTGGCTGCTGGTTGTCGTCATGGGGTTTTTGCGTCTGCTATGCATTCAAATGCGGACTTGTCGCATGATTCGCAGCTCGATACCCGCGACTTCGGCTGAAAGGTTGGAGTTTGACGAGCTCGTGAAGTTGGCTGGTATTCGGCGCGGAACACGACTGCTTTGGAATGATTCGCTCACTTCGCCAGTCGCTGCATGTGCCAGTTCGCCGTGTATCGTCATCCCACGTCACCTCACGGTCTTGCTTTCGAGACAGCAGTTGCGGTGGACAATGTTGCATGAGCTGGCTCATGTTCGACGGGGGGATCTGTGGATCATGTTGTTTCAGAACGGCGTTCGCACCGTCCTGTTCTTTAATCCCGCGGTTTGGATCGCGTGCTACATCATGGATCAATTACGTGAGCAATCGTGCGACGCAGAAGCGACCGCACGTTCGAGTATTTCACCGACCGAAGCAGGGCGAGGTTTCTTAAAGATCGTCGAGTTTTCTGGTTCGGATGAGCGAGTTTTGGCTTTGGGTTTCCACAATACGCACCGTCACATTAGGAGCAGAATGATGAGGTTGATTCAAGCAAATCGAGGCATGAGCTATCGGCTGACTCTGCCGGCTAAGATCGCCCTGGTAACGGTGGCATTAGTTGTACTTCCAAGTGTCAAGGCACAGGAGGATAGCAAGGACGTTTCGATTCGCGCTCGGATCGCCGCCTTGGAAGCTGAATTGCAGGTCTTGAAGGGCGCCGTGTCAGAAACCGAAAGTGAGAGCGATGCAAAAGCGTCGAAAAAGAAGAAAAGTCATATTGAGGTTCGGGAACTCAGACTCCAGCCGCATCGGTTCGGTGAGGTTCATGCCGTCGAATCTCATCCTAGCCATAGCAAGCACTCGAAGGTTGAGCACGTGACGGTGGATCTCACGCACGATGCGTCTGTGTTTGTTCGAGAGAAGCAGCTGACGGGACACCACGGAACGATTACTTTTGGACATGTTGGCGGCAACAATGTTTCGCTGGGAAACCACAAGGCGAAGATTGAGGCGCCAGGTGAAGGGAAGCAGAAGTACGACGTGCTGGACATCGACACCGGAAAGATGGAAAAACCGGGACTGTTGGTGATCAAAATCCAAATGGGCAAAGGCAACTCAGCGGCGTCGTTCGATTTGTTTCCCGGCGACGTTGACATTCCATCAGATCCCAAGCAGCAAGAACAGCTCCGTACCGAAGAATCTGTAGCTCATCTTTACGACGTGCCGGCCGGACATTCTGGAACGCTGATCTATCCCTTCACGCCGGGTGACAAATTCAAGCTGGGTGCGACCGGGAATTGGTTCAGCAACGACGATGCAACCAACACGGCGAAGATTCAGGCCGTGGGAATGGACTACAGTGCAACCATTCACGAGCACGCGGCTGCTGTCCAGAATGCCACCATCGGATTGACCAGCACGCACGATGGCGACCGCGAGGTCCGCATCCGGGCTGTTGACGTACCGACTAAAAAGAATCGAGTGACGACATTAAGACGAACTTTCGTCGTGGTGCCGAAATCTGACGAGACTGAGGCGAAGCAGTAGATCGCATCGCCGCTGCAAATGCCGATAGTCCGTAGGTCCCGCTCGATCAGCGGGACCTTTTTTTTGGCACCACAGTCACTATGTTTTTGGACCACAGTCCCTATGGATATCGCTTGATGCGAGCCGTGCCTTCGCGCAATTCGCGCTGCTCGGCTCTCAACAGGCGGCCACACGCCCTCGTGAACTCGTCGTTCTTTGTGCTCGTCCGCGAGGTGATTTGTGTTTCCGACTGAAGGTACATCTGAATTTTCAGCACGAATCCGGCCTGCAATTCGTCGAGCGACTCTTTCCATGTAGACAACTCGCGTTGCTGGATGGGTGTGTAGCGACCTTGGCCAGTCGCGATGGCGGCGCTCAACATCGATCGAGCAACCAGCAGACGCCGGCTGTATGCCAACACGATCTGGTGTTGGGGCGATTTCGATGTGACTTGCTTCAAAGCAGGATCGTTAACCAGCGACCAGTAGTGTGAACCAGCGCCGTCGAGCAGCAGCCGATTGTACTGCTCGGCGTCGTAGGGATGCAGCGGAACGGTGGCGAAGGGGACGGGAACGTCCGAGTAACCTGCCAACATGGCGCCGAACTCGGTTCTTGCCAACGCAATCACCCATGCAAGTCCACGCTTAGCCTCCTTCTCACCATCTGCTGAGGCGGGTTCTGTCAACGAGCTGGGACCCGTTTGTAGCTTCTGCGAGAGATTGCTGTAGACGATAAACTCGTCCTTCTCGGCTACGATCTGATCCATCGCAGCTAGTTCTTCTTCCGAGGCTGACTTCAATAGCTCGGAGAAATTGGCCAATGCATTGCCGTATTCGACGAATCCGACAAACAAATAGATGCGGCGCGAATCTTCGGGCGTAATGCGGCCGGAGTTATGAACGACTTTGGTGGTTTTGGTTTTTGTCGAGGTGACCCCTCGCACGATTTGGTTCGACCGTCAGTAGAATCTTGCGAGTCGCGTTCTCGATGTCAGGCGATCGTTACGGGCAAGGGTTTGATCGGACGAACCTGAATAGGCGTGTCTCGTTAACCGCCGGTACTCGAACATCCAGAGGTAATGGTGTCTTCGATCGGTTTCTGGGATCTGGTACCTTTCAACTGGAGCCGTCGGTGTGGGGATTTCGACGGGCATGTACAGGCCAAACAACTCCTGAGGCGAATTCAAGGCTGTCGGGTTCTTCAGGAATCCGAAACCCGATGGCCCCACACCGTACCGGCCGCGCATCCACCAATGCAATCCGGTGTACAGCAGTCGACTCTTCCGCATCAGGGGTTCGCCAGCCAACTTGCGTACGTCGTCGGCCGTTTGCTTGACCGATTCCGCCAGGTCCTTTTGTCTCAGGCTGCGTCGCTTGAATTGTGTTTTGCCTTGCGATGCTCGCAACGATTTCTCCAAGACGTAACCATCTTGATCACCTACCCAAGCGGCTTTGATTTGCTCAACTAAATCACCCTTCCGCTGCAGCACGGATTGAGCGTAGCGAATCCGCTGGATGCGAAGTTCAATCGATCGTTCCTCGATATCACGCAGCGTATTCGCAACGGCCTGAGCGAGATCATCCAACTCGGCTGGATCTAGATTGCGATCCGATCGATTTCTCTTCGAGGTACGAGCGGACTGTGTTCGAGCCAATTTCTGTCCGTACACGACGAGATCCGAGACGTTCAACAGCTGGTTCTTCGCAACGTGTCCCTGCCACAACAATAGTTCGTAGCTCGAAAAGTCGGCTTGCTTCGACGCGTCGGACTTCATGAAGGGCGAAGTGGCGATCGCCTTGATGGCCTCCCTGACTTCTTTTTCGAGTGCCGGAAGCATCAACCTCACCTCTTGAGTGGTTGGTGCCGGTACCCGTCCGCCGTAGTTGGTACGAACCAGGTCCAAGCGAATCGACACAAGCAGCTGCCCGAGGTCGGGCAAGTCATGTCGGCGAAGTTCTTCGTCGATCAGATGCCATCGATCCGGGGCCATTCTGCTCGCAATCTGAGATCCGAGTTGCAGTACGGCAAGCGTATTGCCGTCCATGTACTCCGGCACCAACTCTTGTTCAATCGATCGCTTGAGACGACTGGGCAGGGACTGCGCGTGAACGCAGATTGCCTCGAGGCTGACCCAAGCACAAACCGCTGCGATCATGAAATGTCGCATAGACCACCTCCTTCTCGTTCTGTTCCGCGATAGAATCACGACCTCCAAGGTGCATCTTATCGAAATATCTGCCGCCGTGCGAAAACTGCGCGGGCAGACTTTCGGGCGATCTCGAATGGATTTACCCGTGTGGATACGTTGGTCGATCCACATTTGCCAAATTTAGGTCAACTTGAGGACGGATCGAGACGGCCGCGACCCGGTTAAGCTCGCCGCGAAATCTCGTAAAATGAATGCGGGTGCCCGCCGTTCAACCAACCTCTCTATACGAAACGGAGCGCGATCATGAGTAACCGAGGTCCGCACTGTAGTATCTGCTTGATTATTCTCTTTCTCTTTGCCGCGGTTGCTTGCGGTCAGGAGGGCAGCGAGCCTCTCTCGCTGTTGGACGTATTGGATGCCGATGGCGACGGCGAGTTATCGGCTCGCGAAATCACACGTTCAGCTCCGCTGATCCGCAGACTCGATCGCAACAAGGACGGCAGGTTGACGGGTGACGAACTCAATGTCTCCGACGGAGATGACGACTCAGATTCGGGTTCCGACTCGAACGATTCCGACTCGAGATCGTCGTCGCGATCTCGCGAGGACTCGCGGAGCGACAGGGCAAGTTCTGCGCGAACGGCGAGAGTCAGCAAAGTAGCCATCGATGGTGCGCTTAAACGAGCGGCGTCGTTCTACAAACGCAAGCAGTTTGAGAATTCGGGCAAGCAGATTAAGCGAGCGCAGGAATTGATCGAACAACTCATCGACGACGATGAACTTGATACACTCGAGGAATTGACGGAGGAACTCGGGCGGTTCAGCCGTGCCCACGTGATGCTGAAAGAGCAGGGAATTGACTTGCCCGATGCACCTGATCTAAGCGAGTTCGGTGTCGGAGGAAAGCGGACCGAAAAGCGTACGTCGACTGCGCGGCCGCGGCCAACAGCTAATGCCGATGGTGCGCCGACGCCAGCGGGGGACGGTACGGTGAGCTTTACCAAAGAGATCGCGCCGTTACTGGTGAAGCGTTGCGGCGCTTGTCATTTGAAGGACAACAAGGGTGAACTGAGTCTGGCGTCCTACTCGACCATGATGGCAGGGTCTGCCAGTGGCGACGTCGTCGCGGCTGGAAATGCCGATTCGAGTTTCTTGGTCGATTTGGTTGAGTCCGGAGATATGCCTCCAAAGGGAGAGCCTTTGTCGGACACCGAACTCAAGCTGATTCGCACTTGGATTGACGAGGGAGCTGTGTTTGATGGCGAGGATGAAGAGGCCAAGTTGATTAGCAAGTAGAGACGGCATTTTGTTTGTTCGCCACTCAGTTCCTTCTTGGTCAATCGCCGCCAAGGCACTCTAATGGTGTCCACCTATGAGCGATTCGACCAACTCTCCGCAGTCCCGGCTGGCCAGTATCGACGTCTACCGTGGCCTCGTCATGTTTCTGATGTTGGCCGAGATGTTGCATC
>CAJHYQ010000728.1_pt1 | contig 25193 bp, 16 predicted proteins | sample 9198721 | NCBI WGS metagenome assembly CAJHYQ01 (sample SAMEA7708357, study PRJEB35096) | sediment metagenome | biome: marine neritic benthic zone biome [ENVO:01000025]; feature: sediment [ENVO:00002007]; material: shallow marine sediment [ENVO:03000034] sea grass bed [ENVO_01000059] ... | reverse complement strand
TAGACCAGCCGGTGGTGAGTACCGTGGCCTTCGATCACGGTGTGCCGCTGCCATTCGAAGAACGTCGTGTGAACGACTTCAGCTACTTTTCCACTCTTGCCGAACGCCTTGGAAAAGTGATTGAGCCCTGGGGGCTGGAGCCACTTCTGCATCAGCACTGGCCATCGGCGTGTGAATCCATCGACGCACACGAATCGCTCGGCGCGCGGCTGGCGAGAATGCGCCATTCAATCGAAGCGCAGCTTGGTCTGCAGACGCTCGAGTTGCCCCTGAGTGCGGTTTGCGACAGTGAACCATTTGCCCGCTTTGTCGCCGATCTGATCGGACGATCTAAGCAGTGGCACACGACCTATAACGAGGCCCTCGAAGAGTTCCGGTTAGACAATCGGATCCGCAGCCAGACCCATCCCGTGCCGAATCTGAGCCGAGATGATACCTGGTACGAGATCCCGCTTTGGATTTGGACGGCCCAGGACCCTTCGCGGCGGCGACCCCTCGTACGTGCTCTTGATTCCCACATTGAGATGCGGGTCGACGACCGAATCTATCCGCTTGGCAACGAAGGAGATCACTGGACGATCTCCGATCGGCTGCTGGAGTTGCGTACCCAGGGCATCAAAATCCGCCCACGAGCCATCGTGACCACGTTGTTTGGGCGATTGTTCCTCAGTGATCTTTTCATTCACGGTATCGGTGGTGCGAAGTATGACGAGCTAACCGACGTGTTGATTGAGCGGCTTTATCAAGTTAAACCTCCTATGTTTTTGACCGTCACTGCCACGGTCAGGCTACCGTTGGAGCACGAACACATTGTTCCTGAGCGCGCTTCTGAGCTGAAACACATGTTGCGTGAGCTTCGTTACCACCCAGAACGGTATCTGAAGGCCGCGGAGAAGGAGGACGACAAAGTGTCTCGTTGGGTCGCGGAGAAGCAGCGTTGGATTGGCCAGAAACCGCCACGTGGATCGAGAAAGCAGCGACATGATGCGATTCAGGCTGCGAACGAGGCACTTTCAAAGCAGCTGAACAATCGTTTTCAAGTGTTGCGGCGCGAGTTGGAAGGCATCACTCGAGGCTTGCGACATCAGTCGATTCTCGAATCACGAGAGTATTCTTTCGGTTTATTTCCCTGCAAGTTTCTCCAAGATGCGCTGTTTGACTGCTTGTCACGCGGCGCATAACGTTTTAAAAAGAGGCCGTGTGAACTCGGTAGCGACGTCTCTAATCTAGGAAAAACAACTCGCCGAGTTTAAGAGGGATCGTTTCGCGGACTTCGACGCGGCTGCCAACCAGACGCAGCGAGAAGAAAAATTCGCGAAGACGCCTAAGCATTCTTGCGGCTTGGCTCGGGCGTTTTTCTAAACAAGAAGGGATTCGTCGCATGAGCTTGCCATCGTCAACTTCGATTCGGCAATCGTCTATCTCCGCCTCACCCACTGATCCCCGTCAAACGTGGCCAACTTCGCGTTCGGCACGAGGGACCGGCAAGGCGCGACGAGCATTCACGATCCAGGAAGCCAGGTCTGGGGATCACGCGGCAATTCATCACCTGTTGATGTCGCTGTTGCATGGGCCGTCCGAATCAGAGTACCAATCCAGTTTGGATCGTCCCGGCTACGATCCTAGCAATCGACTGTTATTGCGGCACGGTGACGAACTGGTCGGGCACATTCGTTTGACACGTCGTCAGTATCGCCTAGGGCGGTCGTGGTTGCCGACCTGCGAATTGTCAGAGCTAGCGATCTTACCGGAGTATGCCGGTCGGGCGCAAATTCAACGGTTGTTGGATTCCGCGGCACAGCAAGCCATTGAGGAAGGTGCCCTGATTTTGACCTCGCGTGCTCGTCGGGTTGATGAATTCCCCGATCCCCGCTGGGTGTCGTGCGGCGATGCGACTTGTTGGGAAGCACCACCCCGAGACGTGTTGGCTCGCTGTGCGGACGAACTGCGAGAAGTCGACACGCAGGCGATCCACGTACGACCTTGGCGATATATTGAACAGCAAGCTCTGAGTGAGTTGTACGAGGCGAATGCGGAACACGTCGACGGAGCGCAGCATCGTGACGAGGACTATTGGCAGTGGTTGTTGGTGCGGCGTGGGTTCGACTCGATTTTGGTGGTCATGTCAGGCGTCGCAACGGAGGACGAAAGCTCGACGAGCGCCTCCGATCACATCGTCGCCTATGCGTTTCAGCGCGACAGCGACATTGTCGAGATGATGGTATCGCCTGATGCGCCGGAGGCCTCGGTCGTCTTGGTGCAGCGCATCGCCGCCGATGCCATCGAACGTGATGACCATCAAGTCCGCGTGTTTGGTCCCAGGAACGCCCATCCCCTGGCCAAGATCATGGATCGGGTGCTGCCGCCCGGCGAGAATGCGACGCGGCGATTATCTCAGTTGGTGCGAGTGGTTGATTATCCAGCGTTTATCAGCATGTGCTGGAACCTGCGTTTGGACGACGAGTTGCCCAATGATGGTCGTCTCGGCTTGCGTCTAGATGATGCCGCCATGACGCTTGAGGTGCAGGACGGCGTGCTGCGCGTTACGGCTAACAAAATGCCACGCAGTCAAGTTCACGCGCGAGGGAGTGCCGTTTCGGCCTTGCTGCTGGGTCAGATCGATTGGAGTGCGGCCGATCCAAATATCGAAGCTTCATCAGCGTCGGCAGCACGATTCGCCGAACGGCTCTTTCGACCGATCGAGTTATGGAGGTCGACGCTAGATGACTTGCCTTCCCGCAAGTGAGTCGCTTGTGGCGTCTTGCGCATCCCTCGCCGGTTCGCCTTCCGATCGTCTCACCTTGGGGTCGCTTTGCGAGACCAAAGCCGACTGATCTCGAAGCCAATCCAGGTGTCGAGCGTACTCGCGCTGTTCTCCGAGATTGAGGCTGGTGGCATGCCCAGCTTCTTTCATCTTCAGCACACGACGCGGCCCTCGATAGGCGTCGATGATTCTGTCCTGAAACGTCGAGGGGACGGTCGTGTCCCGGCGCGAAGTCAGGAAGACGGCCGGGCAGTGTGCGCGGGATGAGTTAGCGATGCTGCAAATCTGCTGTGGCACGTGTTGGGCAATCGCCCAGGCTGCAACCCAAAGATTCCACCAGCCATGCCGTCCGATAATCAGTTGCCGCACGGGCGGCGGGTTACGAAGGACGAGTCCGGCGATGGGGAAATTGGCCGCCAAGTAGAGGGCTGAAACCGTACCCAGGCTGTTACCCATCACGATAATGGGCCGTCCTTGGGCAATGTCAGCAAGTTCTCGATAGGCTGTCGAGGCCGCCTCGGCGAGCGTACTGAGGCTGGCGGTTCCCGTGCTACCGCCGTATCCCGGAGGATTCACCGACCACAAATTGGCTCGGAGATCCGTCCAATAGTCCAACGGATGATAGGTGGATCGCTCCGCCCGTCCCGCGGTGCCGGAGAACTTCAAGACGAACACGTCCACGTCGTCGCGATGGGTTGCCCCGATCATTCGCGACCAGATCTCGATCGAACCACGTCCGAACGGGATCATGCGCCGTGTCTTGTCCGGTGCCGCAACTGGATGCTTCGTTGGTCGAAGAATCAGTCGATCGGCAATTCTCTGCGCGAGCAACTTCATGAGTTGTAATTCTCGTGTAACCTCGTGTGACAGCCTGCTTCTTCGCCGGGCCGTCAACTTTAAGGATAGGCCTATGTTTCAACCCTTGGGTTGCGGCTCGTGCGAAGACACAACCTAAGTGTGCGTTTTGAGTTATGTCATTCGAAGCGAAACGGTCGGAGTGTCCGGATACGCCGGCACGGCGTAGGGCACCGCTCGCGTGGCTGGATTTCAGCTCAGGGTTGTCAGCTCCTAAACTAGGGTACGGGTCGGCAGATTGTCTAGGGTACGCTTGTGCACTAGGTTCGGTCAATCTCAACCTAGTGATCGTCGTCACGTGAGCTGGAAATCCCCGATTTTCTACTTGCGCCTAATGTACGCGTTGACCCGGCGCGGCCCCCTCGTCGATGCCCAGCAGGAAAACCTCCTTGCCGCCGGGGCCTGCCGCCACCACCATGCCCTCGCTGAGGCCGAACTTCATTTTGCGGGGAGCGAGGTTTGCGACCATCACGACCAAGCGGCCGACCAAGGCGTCGGCCTCATAGGCCTGCTTGATACCCGCAAATACCGTTCGCGTCTCGTCGCCGCCGAGACTCAGGGTGAGTTTCAAGAGCTTGCGCGCTTCCTCGACCTGCTCGGCATTGACCACTCGGGCCACGCGTAGGTCGACCTTCGCAAATTCGTCGATGGAAATCTGTTCGGCGAGTGGCTCGTCCTTCAGTGGCTGGTCGGAATCCTGGCCGGTTGGGATCAGGCTGGGGGCGTCGGACTCTTTGCTGTCTTCAATCATCTTCTCGACTTTCTTCATGTCGACTCGTTGCATCAGGTGTTTGAACTTGTTGACCTTCGTGCCGGTGAGTGGTGTTCGTGATTGGTCCCATGAGCGAATCGGATCGTTCAGCAGTTCAGCCGTCTTCTCAGCTAGCTCTGGCAAGACGGGTGCTAAATAGATGGCCAGTTGTCGATACAGATTCAGCGCAACGGTACAGATCTCCTGCAGGCGAGTTGACTTTTCCGGATCCTTTGCGAGGACCCACGGCTCGTTCGACTCGACATACGGGTTCGCCCGATCTGCCAATTCCATAATGAGCCGCATCGCTCGGTTGTAGTCACAGTTTTCATAGGCCTGAGCGATCGCTTCACCGGCTTCGGCGGCGGCCGTGAACAGCCCGCCGTCATCGGGATATGTTTCGGCCAGCCCGAGTCCTTGAGCGAACCGAGCCGTTCGACTTGCAAGATTGACAACCTTGCCAACCAGATCCGCGTTTACCTTGTTGACAAATTCATCGAGGTTCAGATCGAGATCATCGTTCCGCGGGCCGAGCTTCGAGGCGTAATAGTATCTGAGGTAGCTTGGATCGAGATGTTCCAGATACGTCGATGCCATCACGAACGTGCCGACGGTCTTTGACATCTTTTCGCCGCGGACCGTCAGGAAACCGTGGATATGCACCTTCGTGGGAAGATTGAAGCCTGCCGACTTCAGCATGCCGGGCCAAAACAGGGTGTGGAAGTAGGTGATGTCCTTGCCGATGAAGTGATGGATTTCCGTCTCGTCGTTCCGCCACCAGTCGTCAAACTTCTCGCCGTGTTTGTCGCACCATTGTTTCGTCGAAGCCATGTACCCAATCGGTGCATCGAACCACACATACCAATAGTTGCCGGGACTGTCGGGAATCTCAAAGCCAAAGTAGGGCGCCGGGCGGGAGATGTCCCAGTCCTTCAGCTCCTTGCGACCCTCGGGTGACGCGGGATCACCAAGGAAGTGGCCCTTCAAGTAATTGGCGGTCTCTGGCTGCAGGTGGTCATCGCCTTGGGTCCATTCTTCGAGAAAGCCGTGTAGTTTTTCCAACTCGATGAACAGGTGGGGTGCCGACCGCACCTCTGGAGTCGTCCCGGACAACGTGCTGATCGGATCGATCAATTCAGCCGGTGTGTAGGTAATTCCGCAGACGCTGCAATTGTCGCCCGGCTGGTTCTCAGCTCCACAGCTCTTGTTGGGACAGGTGCCGCGAACAAAGCGGTCGGCCAGGAACGTCCCCTCTTGCGTATCGTACAGCTGCTCGACATCCTCTTCCTTGACCAAGCCAGCTTCCCGAATGGCGGACCAGAAGGTTGCACACAGTTGCCGGTTCTCGTCGCTGTGTGTGCTGCCATAGTTGTCAAACGAGATATCGAACCCGGCGAAGTCGCGTTCATGCGCCTGTTGCATTTCGGTGATCAGATCGACCTCGGACCGGCCTTCCTGACGAGCCCGAATCATGATCGCCGTCCCGTGCGTATCATCGGCGCAGATATAAATACAACGATGGCCACGCAGTCGCTGGAATCGCACCCAAATGTCGGTCTGAATGTACTCGACCAAGTGGCCAATATGGATTGGACCGTTGGCGTAAGGCAGGGCGGCAGTAACTAATATGCGGCGTTGATTCGGCATGCGTACAACCAGTCGGTCCGAGTCGTGACAGACCTTGAAGTCAGCTTCTCAAGTGAGTCGATATCGATGAAATAGTTGCATTTGTGATTTGATTTGAGCGGGACATTGTAGCTGAGACGCCACTAACCAGGGAGAGCAGCGACAGGCTTGGGTTCGCTCGGCACGCAACGTGCATCATGGACCAACCTCAGGGGGCACGAGTCGAACTGAAAAATCTTTTTTTGGAGAAAACGGCTCTGTTTCGCGGATTTCGGGGTGCTAGCGCCTCGCGGGTCGATGGATCGGCCTTGTAAATTTTTCCAATTCCGCGAAACATTCGCCGCGCGATGGAACGCCACTGACGGACCGTGTTCATAGGAGAGCACGCGTCAGTTCATCCAAGGAGGGAAAGGATGCTCTCAGTACAGCCAATGATCCTTGCGGCAGCTTTGACAGCCACGGGTGGCGACGTCGAGATGCTCGAGTTCACAGCGACTTGGTGCGGCCCCTGCAAGACGATGAAGGGAACGGTCGATCAGATCAAGGCGATGGGATACACCGTCCACAGCATTGACTTTGACCGTCATAAGAATGTCGTCCAGCGATTTCAGGTAACCCAGGTGCCGACCTATATCGTGGTGTCCAACGGCCGCGAACTCGATCGATTAGTCGGTGCTGTGCCCGGCAATCAGCTCGTAGAAATGTTACGGAGACATCAGGACGGCGGCTCGGCGGACGTCGCGTCGGCAGAGCATACACACCAGGTCGCTTCGGCCTCACCGCCGAATGCCTCCCAGGCAAGACTTCCCCAGGCAAGACCTCCGCGGGCAAGAGCGAACGTTCGTTCAGGTGTCACTTTTGAAAAAACGGCCCTGCATGCGTCGGTCAAGCTGAGGGTTGATGACGCGAAAGGTCATTCGTTTGGAACCGGAACGATTGTGGACGTTCATGGACAAGACGCTCTGATCCTGACTTGCGGTCACATCTTTCGCGACTCCAAGGGCCAAGGTCGCATTACGGTCGAGTTATTCGCACCGGGAGTCGAAAAGTCCCTGGTTGGTGAATTGATTCGCTATGACCTGGACCGCGACGTCGCGATGGTTGGTATCAAGACGCGATCCCGTTTGACTCCGGTTCGGATTGCCGGCCCGACGTACTCGGTTCGCCCCGGCCAACCGGTGTTCAGTATCGGCTGCAATCACGGTGAGGACCCAACGGTCATGCGGGGACGAATCAACGCGGTCAACAAATACCTCGGGTCCGACAATTTGACCGCCTCAGGTCGACCGGTTGATGGTCGAAGCGGCGGCGGGCTGTTCAGCGCGGATGGGTATCTGGTGGGTGTCTGCAACGCAGCGGATCCCCAGAGTAACGAAGGGCTGTACGCAGCCTTTCGCTCCGTTCACGAAGAGTTGGATCAATCGGGATTGTCGTTCGTTTATCAGTCACAGCCACAAATTGATCGGGTCGCCACACAGGGCCGAGGCTTGCCGGTTCGGCAGGTCGGCCAGTCTGCTGCCCCGAATCGTCGCGGTCCGTCGGCAGCCAGCACGCCCCCTCCCTTCCCAGATCAGCAAGGGATGGATACTGCGGGTCATCGAAACGGACGTGGACCAACGCTCTCGAGTGTGCGGGACGCCGAGGTGATCTGTATCATTCGTTCACGCAACAATCCGCAACAGGAAGATCGACTGATCGTGCTCGACCGGCCGTCGCGCGACTTCATGACGCGTCTGCAAAGAGAGGACACCGAGCACCAGCAGCGCCGCTTCACCGAAATGCGGGTCTCCTCGCGTCGGCTTGCACACCGACCATCGATCAAGCGAACTGAGCAACCCAAGTAGTTGGCAAACTCCGCTTGTGCGGTGAGTGAATCACACCCTGGCGCACGGCATACCGGGGTGTCCGCAAATCTGCAGCGGAGGTCTAGCCGTTGCGCAGTTGGAATATCGCTTCGATTTCCACCGCGATTCCACCGGGTAACGCGTGTAAGCCGACAGCGCTGCGTGTGCCGACGCCATGGTCCTCGCCGAAGACCTCGGCCATCAACTCACTGCAGCCGTTAATCACGGCCGGCTGCTGCCCAAAGTCGCTGGCACACTGAACGAGCCCAAGCAATTTCACGACCCGCTCGATTCGATCAAGACTTCCGAGGTGCGATTTGAGTGTTGCGAGGATGGCCAGCCCGGTTTGTCGAGCCGCTTGATATCCCTCTTCCGGACTCATGTCAGCACCCACACGGCCCGCAATTAGGGTGCCATCTGATCTCAGCGGACCATGCCCGGAGACATAGCACATGTCGCCCACGACTAGCGCTGGCTTGTAGACGCCAGCCGGCTTCGGCGGCGGAGGAAGTTCGATCTTTAGTTCTTCGATTCTGGCATCAGCTGACATTTGAAACCCTTTCCGCCGTTCTCATCGCAAGGCGACAATCATTCTGGTTGGTCGTAAACCTGATTCGGATCAACGAGCCTCTCCTGGACGACCTTCAAACCGTTGGCTGTCCACTCCCGAAAGAAGCACGTCCGGTAGCCCTCGTGGCACGCGGCACCTTTTTGCTGAACACGTAGCAAGATCGTATCCGCATCACAGTCGATGTACACTGCCTCGACCTGTTGCACGTGTCCGCTTTCTTCCCCCTTGCGCCATAGTCGCTGACGGCTTCGACTGTAATACACAGCACGTCCGGTTCGTACCGTCTCGTCAAATGCCTCCTCGTTCATGTAGGCGAGCATCAGTACATCGCCGGTCTGGCTGTCTTGGGCAATCGCCGGCAAGCATCCGTTGGGTGCTCGCTGAAAGTCAGGGCCGTTTCGTTCGGTCACGATTGTGTCCTCGACGCTGAAGGTCGCTAGGGGGGACATCGCCGCCAGCGTGCACCCCATCGAGGCCGTTCAGGATATCCTGATCGCACGGACATCTCCAGAGGCTCGACAGGTAAGACTTGCTTGAGTTGTGATGCGCTGCAAGCAAGCCTCAAGACCGGCACGGAACGTCTAATTCAACAAAGACTTCAATGCCTGCAGCGGGAACGAGAAATCGTCCGATGCAAATGACGCGGTTGCACGATGCGCCTCGGCCACGTTCGCATCGCCCGAGCCGTGAAAGGAAAGCCTCTTGAACTCAACCGTCACTGTCATCCTGCCCGTCTGTGATCTTCAAGACATGCTGAAGGATCGCGTTCACCGCATCCTCGACGCGCTACCGGAGCTAACCTCGCAATTCGAAGTGATGATCGTCGACCATGGGTCTTCGGACGAGACACTTGAGGTAGCCGCAGAGCTGTCGACGTCATTTCCGCAGGTCGATTTCCTGGACGGTTCCGGCGATGCCGAGTCCGCGGTTGAGGACGGACTTCGACGCACCTCGGGTGAAGTCATCTTCGTTCACGATCCAACGATGCCCTTCAGCTTCACCTCGATGCGTCGACTTTGGGAGATGCGCAGCGACGATGAACTCGTTATGGCGCGGTCGAAAGCCCACCATGTTCTACGCGGACCGCATACACAGGCGAAGGCTCGAGCGAAGTGTGCGTTGCAGATGATTCGACGGCGTGCGATTGATGATATGCGTAGCCGATCGGAGTCCTACGCAGTGCCCTCGTTCGAGCGATTCACCCGAACGGATCTCGCTCAGCACTCTCTCGATGAGTCGATCAATCCGAATCTTGTGGCCCGTCTGCGACGTTTCGTATCGACGGGCTGAGATCGGTCGTGCGGACTCCGCCGTGCAGCTGAACTTGGACTAGCATCAGCGAAGTGGATTCTCGCGACGCACTGCCGGCCGCACCTTCACACGACGGGTGGCCGACGGACTGTATGAGGCCGGCGCCACACGCTGCTGCTGCCGTCGCGCTTGATGCTGAACAGTCGTCGCCTGTCGCTGAGTTGCGAAACGGGTCTTCAAAGAACGGCGCAACGGATTTCGGCGCGACGTCGCAGTGCGAATGTGAACATGGACCTCGTCCGCCAGGCTCTGTGCCGATACAAGATCGATCTGGCGAGGCGCAGCGACGTCGCCAGAACGTCGCGGTGAAACCTGGGCTTGATTCTGCTTGGGGCGATTCAGACCCAGATTGAGGTCTTCGAGGTCGCCGTCGTCGAGACCCGGAAGATCGAGCGAGTCGCCAGGATCCAGCTCGAACCCGTCGCCCGTTTCGGGCTGTTGGTCGTCAAGATCGTTCGGGAGTTCTCCGCTGGGAAAGGCTTCAGGCAGACCGTCTTGGGGAAGGTCGCCGCTGGGAAACACATTGCCAGGTTCCTCGTTACCCAGGTCGTTTGGCAGGATGCCGCCGTTGTCCAGTCCAGTCCCCGGAGCCACGGGACCCGTCTCCGGCGTGCTGGTATCCGGGCTCGGAGTGAATCCGCTGCCAGGCGGCCGCACCGGTGTTCGCTCCCGTTGAACCTGAGAAGCTTCATCACGCGGATCAGGCAGCACCGAATCGGGAACCGATGAACGGTCAGGAGTCACGAAAGGCTTCAGGTCATCGCTCTGCGTAGCCTGCATTTCACCTGGCCAACGACGCCAGTTTTCGCGGAAGAAGCCATAGGTCTCAAGTTTCGGAAGGCATTCTTGCAGGCCGCACCAGGGTTCGCCGACATGCTTGTCGTGATGATGCGACTGTCTAACAAAGATCTGTCCGCTGACCATCTGGCTGCTCGTCAGCCATACCAGACTCAGGGTTAGCAGTAGTCGTCCTGTTTGATGCCCCGACATAGTGACCGTCCTTTGGATTCTCTAGGGTGATTGAGGGGGTATAACTGCGGTGCTCCGATTGTCATCAGGCCCAGACTAGAACGTGAAGCTTCCTCGTGGGAACCGTTGCAAGAACTGAATGGTTTGGGCACCCAGGAGGGTGAATCCAAACATCCGTTCCACCGGATTCAACACCTTGGTGACGAGTGAGTTGACGGCGATCAAGCGATCCTGGGCCACGAAGATGCGGTCGCCCGGCAGGATCTGATAATTAGTGCCCGTCGACGCCCCACGCGTGATCGCGTTCCAATCGACCGGCAGGATCTGATCGATGCCGGATTCCTTCGGAGCCGGTCGCGAAATCCAAATCCGCTTGCTAGATATCTGCTGCAGTCCACCAACTTGGGCAACCGCATCCAAGACCGTTTCATTACCCGTGACTGGGAGGCGAACAACGTTGTCCCCGAACCCGGCTCCCTCGGTGACTATGTAGTAGAACTTGCTGTTGTAAATGAGCACATCGACGGAGACCTTCGGCTGGTCAAGGTACTCTGCCAGCTTGGTCTCGATCGCTAATCGCGCTTCGTCGACCGTCAGCCCCGAAACATAAACGCTGCCGTAAATGCCGAGATTCAGGTGGCCATCCGGCCCAATCAGGTGCTCACCCGCGATCTGCTGAACGCCAGAAGCCTGGAGCAACGAGACTGATACCTGCGGCTGCCCGATCAATCGCGACAGGTGACGAGCGATCGCCTCCTGGGCCTCGTCGATCGTCATGCCGACGATTTTGACCGAATCATACGACGGCCCCAGATTGACTCGGCCGCCCGAATCGACCTGGAAGGTTCTTGAGATCGGCTCTTCGATTAACGCGTTGGGCACGATAATCTCCAAGAAGTCGCCGGTCTGAATGAAATATGGGTTCTTGGGAATCAGACGAATCGCCTGGATGACCAAGATGTCCGGCGGAGCCACTCGATAGCGTGGCAGCGAAACCTTGGCTAATTCCGATGGCGGACTGGCTTCCGACGGCATGGGGTCCACTAAATTGCCGTTCTCATCAACTGTCGGACCCTCCATAATCGGCTGCAATTCCGGATGCTGACCCAGCTCGACGGGTACAGTTCCCAGGTTCGGCGTCGACAGCGATGTGCATCCACTGGCGGTGACCCAAGTGGCGATCGCTAAAAGGCCCAATGCCCGCAGCGTGCAACAGGAGATTTGGTGCGTCCGGCAAGTCATCATCATTCTGCTTTCGAGAAGATCTGTTGATCCGTGGCCCATCGACCTGAGGACGGTCTACCTGACCACTACAGCCGGAATAATCGGCAAAGTTTGCCAGATTCTTTGCCCTCGATTTCAGGATTTTCAGATTTTGTCTAAATCTCGGCCGTTCCGACCGGTGTCGAATCCGACTTTTCCGACTGTGCCCGCCCGCTGACGCACAGATTGGATGCGATCATTCATTTGCGCCTCTGCAATAACTGAGAATAGGTATACTAGGTGGTATACGTATTCCTTGAGATGCGGCGATTGGGTGCGCGCGGGGCCTTCAAAGCCAAGGGAACAAAGGAGGCGACAACTCGACGAAAATCTCGTCGACGGCTAGCGAGCAAAAGGCAGACAAAGACCGTACAATGGGAGCAATGGCGGCAAAGCCAGAGATTCTTCTCTAGCCTTATTCCACAGGCGGAACCTGAAGAAGGCCGTTTGGCAGCTTCAACGGTCTCGAATCCCGAATTCCGACTCCGGTGCCCGGTGGCGGTACCGTGACGTGTCACAAAAAAACGATGGTGTGCTGACGAAGAAGACATGAAGAGACTTAACATTCCCCTGCTGCTGGTTCTGATCATTGGGTCCCTCGTGATGGCAGTCGGGACGCATCTATTGCACGGCTATCAAGTCACCCGCAACGCTCACAAGTTGCTGGAACGTGCTCAGGCCGCGGAAGCCGAGGGCGACATTGAGGAACAGGTGCGAATACTGCGCCGCTATCTGAGACACGTGCCCGAGGACACCGAGCAGCTGAAGGTCTTGTTGAGAGCCAACAAGGATCAGGCCTTGTCGGTTGACAACGTCAACGTGCGCGAATTGATGGTGCAATTCAACTCGCTGGAAAAGGCGATCCGCAACAATCCAAATGATGTGGAACTCAGGCGATTGGCATGCGAGTTCGCGATGCATCAGTACGTGCAGCGTTTTCAGGATGCACTGAGCCACTTGGCGGAAATTGAGCGTCAAAACGCGTTGACGTCCAGTGATCGAGTCCTACAGGCTCGTTGTCTCGAGTTGACCAGCAAACAGAGCCGGGCGATCAAACTGCTCAGCGACATGATCGGCTACGACGCCTTGAACAATACCTTCAAGGACGACGGGAGTGTACCTGAGGAAGACAAGCAAGAGATCTCGGCTTACATGTCGTTGCTCTTCATGTTGAAGCGACAAAGCCAAGTCGATATCGACATGGACGTGGCCAACATGTTGATGAACCGCATGATCGACGTCAACGGGACGACCGATGCTTATCTGAATCGTGCTTCCTTTTATCAGTCCTTCTACGAAGGTAACGAAGGAAAAGAGAAGTCGCTGGCGGACATTCGAAAAGCGATGGAGTTGGACGGACAAGGTGACGAGCCTTCGCCGAGAGTGCTACTGGCGGCCGCCACGACCTTGATGGCCTTAGGCGAAGACAACTACGCCGAGACTCAGAGGTTGCTTGACGAAGGACTCAAGAAGTTCCCCGACGATGCACGAATCTACAGCTCTTTGGCGGACCTGGCCATTCGTAAGAACGAGCCGGACGCCTTGAAGAATGCACTGAGCTACGTCGAGCAAGGTCTGAGCCGCTTGAACATGAATCCGGAACTGCTCTACCAACGGGCGAACATCGAGTTGGAGCTCGGGCGGATCGACGATAGCCGCGGGACGATCGAATTGCTGAAGAAAGAGGGCTACAGTCAACCTCGCCTCATTCTGGCTCAAGCGCGGCTTCTGATGGCAGACGGCAAATACGACCAGGCCCGGCTGCAATTGGAGAAGCTGCGACCGATCATGCGAAACTCGCGTTCGATGTCTCGCCAGATCGATCGGAATCTGATGACGTGCTACAAGCGTCTTGGCATGAACGACATGATTCTGCAGTTCAGCGAAGGCTTGGAAGACAATGCCAACGCGATGTTTGACACAGCCCAATCGATGGCGATGCAGGGCCGCTACGATGAATCCTTGGAGATTCTCCAGCAGTTGCAAGAGGATCCAAAATCGCTTTCCGATAACGGACGGTTGCTGGTCTTCAAGTTGGCTTTGGATGTGAACGTCCTCAAGCAGCAGCAATACCCTGAGAGTCAGCGTGATTGGTCAGCCGTGGATGCGATGGCCGAGAACTGGTTGAAATCGCGGTCGCTGCGACCCGAGGAAGCTGAGGACTTTCGCATTGGACTGCTGATCAAGAAAGGCCAGACAGAAGAAGCTCTCCAGCGTGCCGGGCGGGCTCGGCTGAACTATCCGAATTACGCCTCCTTCTGGCTGTATCTCAACGCTTTGGCAACGGACTATGACCAGGGCATGAAGATTCTGGACCAGGTCACCCAGAAGTTCGGTGACAGTTGGAACGTCCGTGCCGCGCGTGCCAACCGAATCGTCGAGGCCCGTCGCGAAGACGCGATGGCCGAACTGGCGAAGCTTTCAGAAGGCATCGAGCAGTTATCCAAGACCGACCAGACGCGGCTCAGATCCGTGCTGGCGAACAGCTACGCGTTGCTGAACGAACACGACAAGTCGATTGAGATTTTGCGCACGATGTTGGCCGAGGACAGCACGAGTTTGCCGATTCGCAATTCGATTTTCGATATGGCATTTAAGTCGGGCAATCTCGAAGTCATGCAAGAGATGTTATCGACGTTGCCACGTGATTCGACGGAATGGCAGGTCGCACAAGCGCGGAAGTTGTTGTGGGAGTTCGACAACAAACAGAAAGACAAGTCGGTATTGCGTGAGGTCAAGAATCTGACCGAAAAGGTCCGCGAAAAGCGACCTGAGTGGGCAACCATCTATGTGCTCCAGGCCGACGTGTCGGTTCGCGAAGGGAATCCCGCTGGTGCCGAAACCTTCTTGAGGACCGCGTTGGAGAAACGTCCTGGGGACGTCCAGATCACCAAGCAACTGGCTAATATCTACACCAGCCTCAATCGCATCGAGGAAGCGGAAGCCTTGATGAACAAGCTGCCGGATAGCAAGAAATTGCGATCCGACCGTCTCAAGGAAATCCGCATCGTTGCGGCACAGGATCCAGCCGAGGCGCTGGCTCGTGCCGAGGAGTTGATCACCGCCGATTCCGCCACCGGGGTCGAGCTGACGTTCCTTGCGGAATTGCAGATGCTCAATCGCAAAAACGACAACGCGTTGGCCACTTTCCGGCAGGTCATCGACCTGGACAAGACGCAGACCAGTCCCTGGATGCGCTACGTTCAGCTCTCAATCAACCTTGGCAAGCGGGGTGAGGCAGAAGACGCGATCCGAGAATTGCAGCTTAACGTGCCTCCCGAGCGGCTCCCGCTGCTGCTTGGTCAGTGCTACACGATGCTGAGCAGTTTCGCCGAGGCGGAAGCAACTTATATGGACGGCTTGAATGCCCAGCCGAATGACCCGGTGATCATGCGGAACCTGGCGTTGCTGTATCAAGTTTCACGTCAGGACAAGAAACACAAGGCATTGCTGCAGACGATGATGAATCTGCAGGGTGACGCCGAAGCGGATTCGGCGGCTGCCTGGGCCCGTCGTGAGACGGCGAAGCAAGCTGCCTCGTCAATGGGCTACGAGGACTTTATTGCCGCATTGAAGCTCATCGAGAAGAACGCCGATGCGTCCGGCAATCTGAGTGGTGAAGACCTTAATCTCTGGCTCACCATGTGTGCCCACCGCCCCGAAGCACCGTCGCGTCAGATGGCCGTCGATCGGCTAAATCAGATTCGCGATCAGCGAGAGTTAACCAACGGCGAGCAGGCAATCCTGGCGTACGTCTATAAAACGAGTGATCGTTGGAATGACGCCGAACGAATCATGGTTGCCATCCTGACCAATGATCCGCGCAATGCACTCTATCTGAACACTTATATCTCCTGGCTGTTAGAGCGTGATGATCTGGCCACCGCTTCGACGTGGTTACGGAAGATGCCTAGGGAATCGATTGAGTACGTTCGCTTCCAGACTCAGATCTTAGTCCGGCAGAACCGGGCGAAGGAAGCGAATCGAATTCTCTTGGATATCACAAAGAACGCCTCAGCCGACAGCATTCGAACTGTCGCGGGGATCATGGAAGAGTTAGGTCAATACGATCCACGCTTCTACAAGGCCGCTGAACGGCAGTGGACGAAGTACTTGGAGATGAAACCTAACGATGTCGTTGGCTTCGTTCAGTTCCTGACTCGTGTGCCCAAAGCCGCCCGCATGGAGCAAGCGTTGAAGCGTTGTGAGGTTGAGATCGCGAAAGCTGCGAAGGCGGGCGACTCGAACGCCGTGAGCTATTACATGAATCTCGGACTGAAAGGCTTGCGTCGAAACCGCAAGAGCATTCCGAAGGAATCACCGCTGTATGCACGAGTCGCCAGATGGTTTCCCGTTGCCCGGAAGGCTGGCATGCCAGAGGTGCAAGTCACTTGGACGGAAATCGACTTCCATGATATCCGCGGTGATTTCGATCGGCTCGAAGACATGTATCGCGACTTCTTGCGTCGAAGTGATCCTGCCAATCCCAATCTGGACTTCCAGAAAGCGGTTGTGCGGAACAACCTGGCATTCCAACTTGCCATCAATAATCGCGGGAAGGAAGCGCTGGAAGTGATCGGCGACGCGATTTCACAATTGGGCCCCCGCAGTGACTTCTTGGACACGCGTGCCATGGCACACTTGGCAAGTGGTGACGTCCAGAATGCTGTCAAGGATCTGCGGACCGCCACCTTATCTGGCACTGCAACCGCCGCGATGTTCTTCCACCTGGCTCTGGCCGAACATACGGCTGGCAATCAACCACAGGCAGTCCAAGCTCTCAAGAGAGCCTTGGAAATGGATTTGAAGGAGTCCGATCTGACGAATCCTGAGATCGTGCTGTTTCGCGATCTGCGCAAGAAGCTTGAGCCGGAGATTGAGAAACTTGGCTTGAGCGAACTGGAACTTAGCGCTAGCTAGGCACACATTCACCACGCGCGACAAGTTGTTTCGCTGCCGTCTCGACGAAGCACGTTAGAATTTGCCATTGCGCACTTGAAAGTGCGTCGGCTTGCTTAAAGTCGGCTGTTCTCGTTGGACCCAGTCAGCGGTCCATGCCACCAGTTGATCGGCCGACACTCTTGGGTGTCCGTATTTTTCGTACGCTTTGCTTGCATTATTGAGCAGTGCCGTATCCCGTGCCGAACCGACAAACCGCACGGAGCGGTCCATCAGGCGACCAAATTGCTGGCTCGTTTCTCTCACGCACAGACACTCTGGGCCCGCAACGTTCACGACAAATGGCGGCGTATTGGCGTCCGCAAGGGCAGCGATCGACATGGCGTTGGCATCCGCTTGCCAGATCGCGTTAACGAAACCCATTGTCAAGTCGACAGGTTGCTCAGCGAACACCTGTTGGGCTAGATCGACAAGCACCCCGTACCGCATCTCGACCGCATAATTTAGCCGAATGACAGACATCGGAATTGAATATTGCCGTGAGAAATATTCAAAGATCCGTTCTCGACCTAGCACCGACATGCCATACTCGCCAACCGGTTCCAGCGTATCCTGCTCACGCGAACCTCCGCCATCGATCGGGACGAACGGGTAGACGTTGCCGCTCGAGAAGGCGAGGATTCGACTGGATCGAAAACGGCGACAGATGAGGCTTGGCAGGTAGACATTCATCGCCCAGGTCATGGACGCATTGCCACTGGTGCCGAACTTTGCACCGGTCATGAAGATCACGTTGGCGGCATCGGGCAGCGCATCGACAAAACTCTCCTCGAGCAAATCGCCTCGAATCGTTTCGACGCCATCCCGCTGCAGCGACTGTTCCACTTGACGATTTCCAAAGCGGCTGACGGCGATCACGCGACGCTCAGTTCGTCCACGATCCGATGCGCGTCGCGTCATCCGTGCTAGGGAGGGTCCCATTTTGCCGCCCGCCCCTAACAACAAGATGTCGCCCGACAGGGCCGCCAGCGCCGATGTCGCTGCATCCGTGGGTTCGCTAAGCATCTGCTCGAGTTGGGCTTCGTCCTGAATCATCTGGCCGATGTCTGACAAGGGGTTTTGTGCCGAAATCTACCGTCAGTGAATTGTAGCAAGACGAGCGCTCCCTTGTTGAGTTGATGGGACTGACACAGCCGGCCTGACTTTGTAGGCTGGGGACGAGAGTGCAGTGGCGCTCGCCCACTCGATTCATCAACCGACGACGATTTCACAGGCTCCGGCAACTCTATGCGACAAATCTACCTGGATTACAACGCCACGACTCCGATCGCTCCCAGCGTTTACGAGGCCATGGTTCCCTTCCTTACTCGATACTATGGCAATCCTTCCAGTCATCACGCTCAAGGACGAGTTTGCCGTCAGGCGATTGAGGATGCACGTGAACAGGTCGCGACGCTGCTCGGTGCTCAACCCGATGAGGTCTACTTCACGAGCGGCGGCACCGAAAGCAACAATCTCGCGCTGAAAGGGTGCACACAAGGCTCAAACTCGTTTCGGGGGCACATCGTCATCTCGGCGATTGAGCATCCTGCGACCACGGAGCCGGCCAAGTATTTGGAACAGATGGGTTGCTCGGTCACGGTTGTGCCGACCGATCGCTACGGAGTTGTCGATCCCAATGAAGTCGAACGACATCTAAGGGATGACACGTTGTTGGTATCGATCATGCACGCCAACAATGAAATCGGAACGCTGCAGCCGATTCAGGAGATCTCGAAGCGTTGTCATCGCCATGGCGTCATGGTTCACACGGACGCCGCTCAGTCGATCGGGAAAGTTAGCACCATGGTCGATCAAATGGGAGTCGACCTGTTGTCGATCGCCGGCCATAAGGTCTACGCACCAAAAGGTGTTGGCGCGTTGTATGTTCGTCGGGGGACGCCGGTCGAGCCAACAATGCGAGGCGCGTTGCACGAACGCGGTTTGCGGCCGGGCACCGAGAACGTTCCCTATATCGTCGGGCTCGGACATGCGGCTACTCTGGCGCATCGTGGTCTCAGCGAGAATCAGGAGCGGCTCTCCGAGCTGCGAGACCGGCTGTACCGTGGCTTGGAGAAAACGATTGGATCTGGTCTGTCCTTTAATGGTCCGGCCAAAGACCGCCTGCCCAACACCCTCAGTGTCAACTTCCCCGGTGTCATCGGTTCCGAATTACTGGATGCGGTTCCCGAGATCTGTGCCTCAACCGGATCGGCTTGTCACAGCGGAACGACGACCCGTTCGGCCACCCTCGCGGCCATCGACCTGGAAGAAGAGCGAGCCCGAGGTTGTGTTCGATTGAGTCTCGGTTGGAATTCGTCAGGTGACGAGGTCGACCACGCGATCGAAAAATTGACGGCAGCCTGGGAACGGCTCGTCGGAAATTAAGTCGCTCGGCAGCCTCGTTAGATCAAGTTCATCCGACCACGAGCGGCCAGCAATGCTTTAGCCATGCCCTTGGATCGCATGCGCGCGGGCCATCGCGTCTTCGGCTGCCTGAATGTACTCCTGCCGCTGAGTTCCCTGCCAGGCTCGCTGGCACGTGACGCTCAAAGCAGTGAAATTGAAAGGGTCGGTTGGATCCAACTCGCAAGCCCGCTGACCGTATTCGACAGCTTTTTCATGTTGGTTGACCTTGCCGTAGAGGACTGCCAACGCCAAGTGTGAGAGCACATGCTTCGGATCCGATTCGAGCAGTTGCTGCAGCAGGGCAATTGCGTCGTCGTTCTTGCCTTCGTCCTTCAGTTTCTCGGCCTGATTGTACATCTCATTCACGTCGGACATTGAGCATCTCCACGAACTGGAACACGGGGCGTCAGCGCTTTGTTGCGACGCTGTCTGCAAACCACCCAAGTTGCTCGAGTGTACCAGTTTTGCATCGGAATGGCACCGGGGTCGAGTTTCAACCGTTGTTGTCAATAGAATCGTTGATTTCGCGTGAACCGCAATGCAGGCACAGGCCGATATCAGGATGGGGATCGAAGGCTTCGCAACACGATGCTGTCAGGCAAGGTGACATGACCCAGCATCGTGAATGTCGCGAGAAGTTTCTTCGTGTGGCGGCCACGGACATGAACGTTCAGCTAGAAAGGGAGCCGCGATGTCAGGCATTCACCCGTCCTCTCAGATCAGTCCCATGGCTCGGATTGGACAGGACGTCGAGATCGGCCCGTTTTGCTCGATTGACGCGAACACGACCATCGGAGACGGATGTCGGTTAGAAGGATATGTCGTCATCAAGGACGGAACGACGGTTGGACGGGACAACTTCATTGCCGAAGGAGCTGTGCTTGGTGGGCTGCCCCAACACAAGACAAAATCGGGCTCGTCGGGCTGTCTGGTGATCGGAGATCGAAACACGATCCGCGAGTATGTAACCATCCATCGCGGGCTATCCGAAGCGGATCAGACCCGTGTTGGTGACGACAATCTGCTGATGGTCAATGCCCACGTGGCGCACGACTGCGAAATCGGAAATGGCACGATTCTGGCCAATAACGTGATGCTGGCGGGACATGTCTTGGTGCAGGATAACGCCTATCTTTCGGGAGCCGTTGGAGTCCACCAGTTCTGTCGCATCGGCAGCTACGCGATGGTCGACGGCCAGGCGCACGTGACCAAGGACGTGCCGCCGTTTGTCACGGTCGACGGAGCCTCGACACTGATCGTTGGATTGAACATCATTGGTTTGCGTCGAGGTGGGTTTGAACGTTCTGAGATCGACCAATTGAAAGCTGCTTACCGATTGGCTTTTCGCAGCGGCATGCGCTGGGATGAAACCGTCGCGAGGCTACGTGCGACGTTTCCAAATGGTAAGGCCGCCGTACTGACTGAATTCATGGCGGAAACCAATCGGGGCTGCATTCAGGAGCGTCGTGTACCGAAGCACGCCACGATCAAGCTGCATGTGCCGTCGGTCGACGAAGCCAGAAAAAGCGGCGAATCCCAATCATCCAAACGAGCTTCGGCTTAGCGTTGATCTACCGACAAAAACGGGCGGCATAGGAGTTCTTCCTTCGCCGCCCTTTTCGTTTTGGTCGTGCCCTTAACCGCCATTGCGCAAGGCTGCCTGAGCGGCCGCTAAGCGGGCGATCGGCACACGAAACGGCGAACAGCTAACGTAGTCCAAGCCGACATCGTGACAGAAATCGATCGACGCTGGATCGCCACCGTGCTCGCCACAGATCCCACACTTCAGATTCTTGCGAGTGGAGCGGCCTTTCTTGACGCCCATTTCCACCAGCTGACCGACACCCGTGGTATCGAGCGATTGGAATGGGTCGACCATCAGAATTTCCTGCTTCAGGTAATCCGGCAGGAAGGAATTGACGTCATCGCGGCTATAGCCAAACGTCATCTGCGTCAGGTCGTTCGTTCCAAAGCTGAAGAAGTCCGCGTAGCCGGCAACGTGATTGGCCGTCAATGCAGCGCGGGGGATTTCGATCATCGTACCAATCGGAATATCGAGGCTTCTTGAATACTTCTTTGCCGCAATCACCTTCTCGATGGTCTCTTCAGCCAGCTCTCGCAATTTTTGCAGTTCGACCGCTTCGCCGACCAACGGAATCATCACCTCGGGTTTGGCGTCGATCCGCTTTTTCTTGCACGCGATCATCGCCTCGACGATTGCCGTAACCTGCATCTTGAGGATTTCGGGATAAGTGACGCTCAAGCGGCAGCCGCGATGTCCAAGCATGGGATTGGCTTCATGCAGTTGCTGCACGCGCGACTTCAATCGAGCGGAGGACATACCCAACGACTTGGCCAACTCCGACTGGCTCTTGGAGTCATGCGGTAGGAATTCGTGAAGCGGCGGGTCAAGCAATCGAATGGTGACCGGCAGACCCTTCATTGCGGTAAAGATCCCAATGAAGTCCTTACGTTGGAAGGGGAGCAAGCGCTTTAGCGCCTTCTCGCGTGAGGTCGCGTCTTCGGCAACAATCATCTCGCGCATGATGCCGATCCGCCCTTCATCAAAGAACATGTGTTCCGTGCGGCAAAGCCCAATGCCCTCGGCACCGAAATTGCGTGCTCGCCCCGAATCCTCGGGCGTGTCAGCATTCGTGCGAACCGCCAACCGACGATACTTATCTGACCACTTCATGACCTTTGTGAAGTCGCTTGAAAGTGATGGCTGTTTGGTGGCCACGTCACCCGCTATCACTTCGCCCGTCGAGCCGTCGATCGACACGGTATCTTTGTGCGTAAATGTCTTGCCGTTGACCCGGATCTTGCGAGCCTTTTCGTCGATTGCGATTTCACCGGCACCCGCGACGCAGCAACGGCCCCATCCGCGTGCCACAACCGCCGCGTGGCTCGTCATTCCGCCTGTACTGGTCAGAATCCCAGCAGCCCGATGCATGCCGTCGATGTCTTCGGGGCTGGTTTCCTTGCGAACCAAAAGCACGGTCTCACCGTTCTCAGACCGCTCAACGGCTTCGTCTGCTGAAAAAGCAAGCTTGCCGACGGCAGCGCCAGGTGAGGCAGGCAGCCCGACGGTCAGCAGCGCTGACTTCTTTTTGGCGGCCGGGTCGAAGCTGGGCAGCAACAGTTGTGTGAGATCGCCGGCCGGAATCCGCAACAGGGCCGTTTTCTCGTCGATCAGCTTCTCCTTGACCATATCGCAGGCAATCTTGACGGCTGCTGCACCGGTTCGTTTGCCGGTACGGGTTTGCAGCATGAAAAGCTCACCTCGCTCGATTGTAAACTCGATGTCCTGCACGTCCGTGTAGTGGGTCTCAAGTGTCTTCTTGATGCCGAGCAACTGCTTGTAGACCGTCCGGTTCCATTTCGGCATTTCCTTCACAGGCGACGGAGTTCGAATGCCGGCGACGACATCTTCGCCCTGAGCATTGACCAGAAACTCGCCGTAGAACTCGTTCTTGCCCGTCGACGGATTGCGTGTAAAGGCAACGCCCGTCCCAGAGTCATCGCCCATGTTGCCGTAAACCATGGACTGAACGTTCACCGCCGTACCCTTTAAGCCGCGAATGTTTTCAACTTCACGATACCGAACGGCGCGTTGCGTATTCCAACTGGCGAAGACCGCCTCGATCGCAAGCTCAAGTTGCTCGTACGGATTCTGAGGGAAGTCTTGACCAGCATACTTTTCAAAGACTTTCCGGTATTCGTCGCACAGCTCAATCATGCCCTTAACCGGAACATCGGTATCCTCTTTAGCACCGTAGCGACGCTTAATCGTGCTGAAGGCGTGCTCAAAATGTTCATGTCCGATACCCATCACGACATCGCCGAACATGTTGATCAGACGGCGGTAGGCGTCGTATGCGAATCGTTCGTTGTTTGTCGCGTTAGCCAGACCAACAACGGACTCGTCGGTCAATCCAAGATTCAGGATCGTGTTCATCATGCCTGGCATCGAGACCGCCGCACCGGATCGAACCGACACCAACAACGGGTTGGATTTATCGCCAAAGCGTTTCTTGAGCTCCTTCTCGAGAGTTGTGACGTTCTTTTTGACCTCAGCCATGAGAGTCGAAGGAAGCTTCTCGCCGGCTTTGTAATAACTGTCGCAAACGTCGGTCGTGATCGTGAACCCAGGCGGAACCGGCAGGCCGATGCCCGTCATTTCCGCAAGGTTGACGCCCTTGCCGCCCAACAACGGCTTCTGATTGGATCGACCGTCCGTCCGAGTCTTTCCGAAGTAGTAGATCATTTTCTTCTTGGGAGCGGCTTTTCGTTTCGACATGTTTCGAATATCCCTTCGATTGCGATGCAAATCAGACGGACTTTTTAGACAATGGACTTGAGAGTCGTCCCCCTGTACCGGTGGCGAACACAGGTGCGGATGAACCCGGTACTCTAGCAAGCGCTGTTCCCACCGTCAAGGAAGTGCACTGGGTGGCGAGCGGCCAGTGTGCCGTGTTTCAACCGTGTTGTCGAAGGGTGCAATGGGGCGGGACGGGTCAGGACCGAAGTGAGCCTCGACGGCGCCCGCAATGTGACCCTAGCCCTCAAATTTATTCCTTGCCTGGAGCACGCATGGAGCCTGAAGTCCCAGAAGAACCGGATGAACAGCCGGCCAGCAGCAAGCCAGTTGGATTGGCTCTTGCCATCGTGTTCGAATTGTCGCTGGGGCTCGCCGCAGTGGCGATCGGTTGGGTCGTGAAAGTGGATCCCCTGCAATTGCTGCCCGAAACGCCAACGGGGTGGGCTCGAGATGCTCTCTTCGGGATCCTTGCTGCCATCCCGCTCGTCATCGGTATGTTGGTCCTCGATCGCAGCCAGATCGCGGCGTTTCGCCAACTCAGGTTGATTGTCGATCAGCTGTTGCTGCCGTTCTTTCGCGAAGCGTCCGTTGGCCATCTGGCCCTGGTCGCTTTGGCAGCCGGCGTGGGAGAAGAACTGTTCTTTCGAGGTCTCCTCCAGACGGGGCTACAGCAGGGGCTGGAAGCTCAGTGGGGCGCTGCGATCGCCTGGATGACCGCCGGCGTTCTCTTTGGATTGGCCCACTTCATCACCCGCACCTACGCGCTGTTGGCGGGAATCGTGGGGCTCTATCTGGGCGGGCTGTACTGGTGGTCCGACAGTCTCGTGGTGCCCGTCCTTGCTCACGCCGTCTACGACTTTGTCGCGTTGATTCACTTGTTGCGGACGAAATCCGCGCTGGACTAATCGCGACGCGCTGTGGCGAAAAGAAAAAAGCGACCTGATCTTGAGGGATCAGGCCGCTTTGAATGTCGCCAGACCAGTTGCTCTCCAAAATTGGAGAGTCAGGGCGTGTTAGGCACCACAACCCGGCTCGCAGCCACAGGACGGCTCGCAGCAGCACGGCGTTGGGCAGCAGACCTTAACCGGGACCTGCTCGCAGACTACCTTGCGAACGTATCGAGTGCATTCGTAAGGGACCTTGCGGCAAACACGACGTGGGACTTTGATCGTCTTGGTCGTGCAGACGGGCTTGCAGACCGTGTAGCAACATTCCTTGGAACGCTGCTCACAGACGTACTTGCAAACCTTGTAGGTGCAAACCTTAGTCTTGCATTCGGGAACCATCTTGCAGACCTTGTAGGTGCAAACCTTGGTCTTGCATTCGGGAACCATCTTGCAAACCTTGTAGGTGCAAACCTTGGTCTTGCATTCAGGAACCATCTTGCAAACCTTGTAGGTGCAAACCTTAGTCTTGCATTCAGGAACCATCTTGCAGACCTTGTAGGTGCAGACCTTGGTCTTGCATTCGGGAACCATCTTGCAGACCTTGTAGGTGCAGACCTTGGTCTTGCATTCGGGAACCATCTTGCAGACCTTGTAGGTGCAGACCTTGGTCTTGCATTCGGGAAC
>CAJHYQ010001198.1_pt1 | contig 25972 bp, 1 predicted proteins | sample 9198721 | NCBI WGS metagenome assembly CAJHYQ01 (sample SAMEA7708357, study PRJEB35096) | sediment metagenome | biome: marine neritic benthic zone biome [ENVO:01000025]; feature: sediment [ENVO:00002007]; material: shallow marine sediment [ENVO:03000034] sea grass bed [ENVO_01000059] ... | reverse complement strand
GCTTGGCGAAAACGCCGACACCCATCGCGCGCCGGGAGAAATGATCCATGACGACCGCCACCCAATGGCAGAAAGGCCACTTCTGGGGTGCTCACCACAGCATATCGCCGCCCGGGCAAGATCAGCGAGGCCGACGGCGACCTCGCCCGCGCATCAACGCGATGACGGTGCCGACAAGAAGCAGGGCCAATGCGCCCGGCTCGGGGACAATCGTGATGGTGCCGTTAACGATCTCCGGTACAAACTCGTCACCGCCAACAACAATGAAGTCGGTGTCCTCACCGATGTCCGTTCCGGCCAACAGCAGCGGAAACCTTCCCTCATTGATGCCGACCGTACTGATCGACAGACGCACAATTTGACCGTCGCTCGCAACCGTCTTATTGGCTTCGTCAAAGGCGATACCTGACTGCATATACTGACCATCACCGACAACGCCACCAAGAACGGTGCTGGGATGCGCGTCCCAGATTCCTTCAGTGAAGTCAGCATCCTCGAAGATCGGCTCCGACTCGGGCCCGGCACCGTCTCCGATCTGAGCTCGCACGTTCATGCCTCGGACTTGATCGTCACCAACGACGTAGATTTCGATCGGTTGGTTCGCCAAGTTTGGCAACAACGAGTGCGCGCCGGCGTCGATTGAGCTGTCCGCCATCAACGGGGCTACGCCGATGGCACCGATCAAGAAGCACAAAAGTAGGCTGAAATGGAATCGCTGGTTCTTCATCAATGTTTGTATCTCTGAGCTCGGCAGCATTACCATGCACTACAACAGCTTGAGTCGGCCAAGAAGCACGCCGCGGAGACATCCTCGGCCATTTCAATGCAAGACAACCCGGAGCAATCCGGGGAGCATCTAGACTTCAAGTTGACGCAGATTCATCATTAGCGAACTTGAATCTCTGGTACGCGGTAACGGGGCCGTGAGCAACGTGAACATAAGGCAATTGGGCCGCAACATCAAGTAATTGTTGGTTTTCAAGTTACTTGCGGCATTCGGTGTCGACCGCAGATTCGAGCCTCGAATGGGGGCGGTCGAAGTCCCAAGGGGACACGACCCTAACACGGCCCAGGGCAAGTCGACGCGTCGAGCGGCGGCGCTGCCCTGGGTTGCGTGCCCGAAAACACCGAACCAGTCCCAACGGAACGACCGGCCGCCGCCTTGCCCTGGGCTTTGCTAGTGCCGCCCCATTCCGGGCTATGCTGCAAACGCTCTAGGCACAATCCTGCATTGATTCCGACTCGCATCTATCCCTCGTCCCTGCTCGTCAACTCCGCCGCCAGTGCATCCACCAGGTTGTCGTCCAGTTCATCCTCGTCCTCGCCATCGGCCAGTTCCCACTCATCCCACTCGTCAAAAATCGGTCGTTGGCGATCCTGCATCAATTGCTCAAGCACCTCTTCCTGTGACGAACTGCTGTCTTCATCCTCAATGCGTTCCGCCTGCTCGTGGACGACGGCGTTGGCGTTGGAGCGTAGCTGTGCGTCGATGGCTGCGGCCAAGCCGTCAACAATCGGTTGCGACGTGACGGAACTGTCGGCGTTGGGCGCGACGTTCGCGACCGCGGCTGCTTCGGAACGGCTGTTAAGGTGTTTGAGCACTAACAACGCATCGATCGGGCTGACCGCATCATCGCCATTCACATCCAGCCGCTCCATTTCGTCGGCTTGGAGCGTCCTTGGTTGCTCGTCCGCAGTTTCATTCAGGTAGTTGAGAACCAGCAACGCATCGATCGGTGAGATGAATTGATCGCGATTGACATCCAAAGGATCTACATCTTCGATCGTGGTTTCGACGGGATCGACGCCAGCCGCCGCGCCAATCGCCGGAACGGTGATCAGGTTCAGATCTGTCTCGAAGACGGTGTTGTTGTCGACGATGATCGCGTAGTCCGACGCGTCGACGAAACGGTCCTTGTTGAAATCGAAACGGTTGTCGATCGCTGCGGGATCGAGGAAGTTGCGTTGATTGTCGAGCACACCGACCAGGTCCGTTGCATCGACAAAGGCGGACTCGGGCGAGTTGCCCGTCTCACCGGGCGCGTTGCCCCAATAGAAGATGTCGTCGCTCGACAGCCCCGTGTTCTCGTTCGCCTTGACGACCACCTGCAGCCATTCCTGAGCAATCTCACTGTCCGGCCACGTAATCGTGATACGGTCCGAACCATCGACACCGTTGCCTTCACGCACGGCAATGTCGCTCGGCGCGGGTCCGAACGACCAATCGCTGGGATCGTCATCGTTACCAACGCGGAACTCAAAGTCATCCGAGCTGATCTGCTGCGGCTGAGCGAGATTGTTGACATCGATCATGATGCCATTGATCCCGCGCGAGTGCCCAGTGTAGTTGGTGAACGAAGCGGTGCCGCCCGGCAACAGCGGAGCCTTCGATGGATCAATCGCCAGGTCGTCACTCTCGTTGATCGCTGAGTCACGACCATCATAGTGGGAGTTGTTGTAGAAGACATGTCGACCGGCGATTCCGTCTTCCGGCTCGACAACCACAAGGCGAAGATCATCAACCGAGACATTACTGTCGACGTCGCCAAAGCCGAGCAGATCGAGATAAAGCGTCAGCTCGGTACCGGCGGCAACATGGCTCACATCGATACTGACCGTTTGATCGGCTACGGACACGAATTCGCTGGTGCGAACGTCTCCCGTCGCTTGCACATTCAAGAGTGCATCGGTCTCGGTCAGACCACTGGCAACACCGACCACGCTTTGCATCGTCGTGGAATCCAGCAGTGCCACTTCGAAGGCGTCGTCGGGGAAACCGGCACTGGAATTCAGATCGGCCTGGAAGCTGAATTCAATCTTCGAACTTCCGGCGGGAACGGTGAACGATTGCGAGAGCCCGGTAAACAGCAGCTCATCTTCCTTCAGCTCTGCCGAAGTTTCCTCCGCCGACGCCGAACCGCGCACCGTCCATTCATCGCCGTGAGGTTCGCCGTGGAAAGCGCCGCTGATGATCGGTTCGTCGAAGGTGAAGTCGAGAAGGAAGGCCGGATTCCGTTCGGTGGTCTGTTCTCCACGGATTGTCTGGATGATCTGCAGATCGAGTTGCGACGGCAAGCGTCGTTCACCGCGACGCAGTGTGTCGGTCATCAAGTCGTAGGGATGAATCGTCGGATCGAGGTGACTGCCGTTCTCAGTCAGGACGGCTGCAACATCGGGTGAGACAAACAGTTTCGACCCGGCGACTGTTTGTACATACTGATCATACCCAAGCCAGCCCGCTGTAAAGCCGAGCAGGTGGCCAACTTCGTGCAACACGACGGTCAATAGATCGTATCGTCCAGCTGCCGGCGACGCCGCAGTTGAAAGCGGCTGCGCGAACTCTCGATCGTCCCCCGGTGTCGTATCGATGAACCAGCCATAGCCATCACCGTTGATATCCAATATCACGGTCCCTGCCGATGGCCATCCATTCTCGTTGAGTTGCGTGATCACCGCCTCCCCCAACTCGCCTTCGGGCAGGTCCTCAACTTTGAACGAAACGTTGGGCAAAGCCTGCATACCGAGTTCGTTGCGCCAACGGTCGAGGGCACCTTCAATGGGGATTAGCGCAAAGTCCATGACGAATGAGGCTTCGATCGACGCCCTACCTGAATCAAGCGTTGAGTGATCTAGGTCGTTCTGAGCCGTAAGCAGTTTGCCGACGGGCGGAATGAGCACACCAATCTCAAACTTGTCCTTAATCGAAATCACCCGTTCAAAGACTTCCCCGAACGCAAAGTCGATCAAATTGCTTTCCCAAACTGGGTCAGGAAATGGGTGCGGGTCGACATGGAGGTCACCAAGGTCTCTGTCTCGGCGGACCTGAATTTTCTTGCGGATTCCCGTGTCCAAAATCAATTCGTGGACGGAGCTCTTGAATTCGGCCGCGCTTACTCCACTGGGAACCTCTAGATCAGCGAACCGAGAGCCAGCCAATCGCTGCCGGATCAAAGCGAGGGCACCAACTTCATGCGCCACTTCGCCTAAGAATCTGCCGACCTGGTTTGCGTTGGGTGCGTAGATATCAATCTGATTCAACCTCCCAGTGCTGCCTTCACCAAGTCGACCCGGATTGGCCGGATTGAGCAGGCTTCGCTGCTTCGCAAAATCAAGATTGTTGGTCACCTTCAACTCGACGCCCAGGTCTTGCAGTTCGCGTTGCAACCGCTGGAAGATGCGAACGGGATCATCGCCTCGTGAAATAGCCTCGCTCGCCCGAATAACCGGCTGAAGTTCCGGCGAGCTGAAAACGTCGAAGAAACCATCCCGTCCCTCGAAGATTGGGAACGCCTCCCTGACCTCCTGCGCCAGCCTCGAACTGGTCGGCGAAACGCCCGCATCATCGAGAAGATCCAGAAGATCATCGGCAGGGCTCGCCGGCGCTCTTCCGTTGGGAACCGTTTCGTCCCCTTGAGGTGCGCGGCGGTTGGGGACCGTTTCGTCAAGTGCCTCGCCGGGTGCTCGACGATTCGGGACGGTTTCATCGAGGGCGCCCCGCGGCGCAGCCGAGTGGCCGCTGTTTGCACGTCGAATGTCACTCAGTTGTCTTGCGATGACATCGTATGCCGCGCTAGCCTGCTCAGCCCGCTGAGCAGGAGTCAACAATCGCGGATCGACATCACTGACGGTTCCCGTGTCGTCAGTACCAGATCGCCGATTGGCCACACCTGGAGTGTTTCCTTGAGGCTGGGTACTGCCATCGGGCCGAGTCGTTCCAGGCGCCTCCCCACGACCATTAACCGGAGGAGTGCCTTCAGTCCGCGGTGGACGCGCGCCGCCTTGCTCGGGTAGCTGAGTTGCCTTGGGGCCACGCCCAGCGGATGTGCCGGCATTGGCTCGGGTGAACCCATCGCTTAGATCCCCGGCTCCTTTGTTCGCGGAGGGTCCGTTGGGCTTGGCAGCGCCGGAGACTCTCGTGTTGACTGTGTTCTTCAGCCGGCCTGCGCCCCGAGCCATCACACGACCGGCGTCATCCAACAGGCCCACGGCACGCCTCCCGGCACCCAACGCACTGATACCGAGTTTGGCCGCGCCACGAACGATTCCGCCGCCCGGCGGGAATGGCATGAGCAAGTCCGCCGCCACCTTGCTGACGCCGAAGCTGGCTTCAAACGCCGCCTTCATGTAGTTCCCCTTGTCCCAATGGCGTTCAATGTTCGTCGCCCATTTCTCAATCCCAGCACTTATTGCTGAGGGAATGTTCACGAGAAAGTCAAGCCTCTTACTGGGACAGAGACTCACAATGTGGTCGACCAAACTCAGGATCTTGCTTCGCTGACGCCAGAACTGCTCTTCATCCTGCAGATCGAACACGCCCCCGGTCAACTTGTCAATGGCATCAATCGAACCGGCTGCGAATAGCGCGTAAAGCTCCTTGGCGGTCTCTTCGGCAACGACGGCAACCGCTCCGGCACCGACGGCACCTCCAACGGCAACGGAAAACGCTTGCGATGTGCCGGGATCAGCCTCAGAGGCTCGCTTAATGAGCTTTCGCAGCTGCTTTTCCGAAAAGGACTTTTCATGGGCCGGTAGCAGGCGCACGACGCGAGTTATAGCCGCCAATCCGGTCGGGTCAACCAGATTGGTCGGGCTATTGAATACGTAGCGGTACAAGTTAGCATCGCCCGCCGCGAAGCCCAGTGGGTCGCGGCTAATGAAGCGTCCAGCCGCCGGGTCGTAGTAGCGGGCTCGGTAATAGTAGAGGCCGAGTTCGTTGTCGAACTCTCTCCCCGTGAACGTGAATCGGGGGTCGAAGGATGCGTCGGACTGGCTGAGAATGTTCCCAAAGCTGTCGTACTGAAGATGGTTTACCACGTTGCCCGAAGAATCGGCGATGTCGCGAACCGTGAATAGCTGGTCAGATATCGGCCAAAGGACTTTGCCACTCGATTCCTGGGCCAAGACGAAGTCGGTCAGAGGCCCATAGATATAGCGCTCGATCTCATCCCCGGTGTCGCTGAAGACAATCGCCAAATCACTGCCATCATGTAAGTATCGTTCGGTCGTCGCGGTCGCTGGCCCCATTCCATCAGGATCAACAGTCTTGGCAATTCGACGATCGCTGACGTCATACGCGAAAGACACGACCAACGTTACGTTGCCGTTCGCATCCTTTTTGACCGCGCGTGCGAGGCGATTGCGATGGTCCCATTCGAACTCTGTCGTGGCATTGGTGGCAATTTCGGTGCGAAGAATAAGGTTTCCCTCTTTGTCGTACTCATATCGAAACAGCCCATCGGAAAGGAGCCGGTTGTCCGGACCAAAGAGGATCGCCCCACCGGTTCGGTTGCCGTTCGGATCGTAACTGTAACTCTCGTCATTTTGGAACGAGTGCTGGGCGGCCGTAAGTTGGCCGAATTCATCGTACGAATAGGTGCTGGTCCCATCGAGCGAGCTAACGCTCGTGAGGCGGTTGGCATCATCGAATTGGAAATCGTAACGGGCCAGGTCGTTGCCCAGGCCATCCTGATGAGCGAATAGGTCTGGCCGGCCAGCGTCGTCAAAATCGTATTTGCTGAGAACGGCCAACACATCGTTGGCAAACCGCTCGACAGTATCGAGTCGGCCTTCAGCATCGTAAGCCAGGTCAACTCGTATGCTGATCGGACCATCCTGCGCGACCTGGATGACGCGGTAGAGATCATCGTAGTCCCAGGTTGTCCGCCGCCCAAGTTGACCACCAATCGATTCGCTGCGTGCTAACCGATTACCGACACCGTCGTAGTCAAGCGCCAACGCAACTGAGGGCGACCCTGGTGTACCAGTGTTGTCAACAAGGGTCGTCCGATCCAGCGCGTCGTAGCTGAAAGCGTAGCTGGAAGCGGGATCGTGAATGTTTGTCAGGCGACTCAGCGCGTCGTAGGCGACGTCCACGACGTAGTCTGCACCATTCTCCCCCGCACCTACCCACGATTCACTGGACAGCCGATGGAGGGAATCATATGTTCGCGTTGTCTTGCGCCCCAGACGGTCGACGGTCTCGGTGAGATTGCCGACCTCATCGTATGAAAACGTTGACGACATCAGTTGCGAGTCGGTGACCGACTTAATACGGCCAAGAACATCATAGTCGTACGTCGTCGTATTCCCAGCCGGGTCCGCAAAACTCTGAATGTTACCCTCAGGATCATAGCTGTACGACAAGATCTCCCCTGGTACCGCCAGCGCAATTCGCTCAACTCGGTTCAGTTCGTCGTATCGATACGTCGTCGTATTCTGCTCCGCATCGGTGGTTGAGACCAGATTCCCCAGACCGTCGAAGACCCTGGTGTTCGAGTGCCCCAGCGGGTTCGTGATCTTGATCCGCCGGTTCAGCTCATCGTACTCGTACAATGTGGTCTGCTGCAGGCGATCGGTCGCCGAAGTGAGATTACCCTCCAGGTCGTAGCCATAGGTCGTGTCACCTTCGAGTGAGCTACCCAGCGGATCCGTGACCTTGATAACACGATGCAGTTCATCGTAAGCGGTCTGTACGGTCCGGCCGTTGGGGTCAGTCAACTGAGTAACATTTCCAACCTCGTTGTACTTCATGACTGTCGGTGCAGCCAAACCGTTAACGGGATCGATGATTTCGATTAAGCGGTTAAGATCATCATAGCGATACGTCGTGACCTGTTTCAGTCTATCCGCCGTCTCGATCACATTGCCGACCGCATCATACTTCATGGTGGTTTCGCCTTCGAGAGCGTCACCTACGGGATCGACGATCTTGGTGAGCTGACTTAGAGCATCGTATTCGTATTGCACCGTTCTCCCACTCGGGTCGGTCATCCCCGTCAGGTTGCCAATCGGATCGTACTCCAAAACCGTGGGTTCACTCGTGGTCAGAGGATCAACGACCATGATCTGACGGTTGAGAGCGTCGTACTGAAATTCCGTCTTGTTGCCACGACGATCCGTTAGTGAGACCTGGTTTCCAACCGCATCGTAGCTCAGCAACGTATCATTCTGCTTGGCATCCGTAACCTTTATCAGCCGGCCAAGCTCGTCGTAGTCATACGCTGTCTCGTGGTTGCGAGGATCAGTAAAGAGCGTGAGGTTGCCAACGCCGTCATATTCATAGTGTGTGGCTGCCCCGAATTGACGATTGAACGGATCGTCGATTTCGATCAGTCGGTCAACCGAGTCGTAACGATACTTGGTTGTGCGTCGGAGGCGATCGGTGACTGCGATGAGATTCCCAACCGCATCGTAGTCGAGAATAGAACTGTTCCCCAGTGCGTCGATAATCTGGACCTGCCGATCCAAGCCGTCGTACGTGAATTCGGTGCGGCTACCAGCAGGATCCGTGATTGCCGAGATGTTTCCAACGCGGTCATATTCCATCCGCGTTGGCTTGGCCGCAAGATTAACCGGATCGATGATCTCCGTCAGGCGGCTTAGGTCATCGTGTCTGTAAGTCGTTTCGCGCCCCAGCTGGTCAATCGTCTTCGTCAGATTGCCGAGCAGATCGTACTCCATCACCAATGGTGCTTGATCACGATTAACGGGATCGTGAACGGAGGTAAGGCGGTCCAAATCGTCGTAGAAATAATCCGTCGTTCCACCGGCTACATCGATGATCGTGGTGAGCTTATCAACGGCGTCGTAGAAATACTGAATACCCAACGGTTGGCCCGTTTGCGGGTCTTTCGGCTCCTTATTGATGGGGTCGACGATGTTGGTCAGCCGGTTGCGTTGGTCATAGCGGTACTCGGTTGCGAACTCACGCGCGTTGGTGACCATGATCAGATTCCCGACCGCGTCGTATTCCATCTCCGTGTCGATGGGCAGCTGTTTTCTGTCAACGGTCACGGTCTGGTGAATGTCGGTCATCCGGAACAGCTCGTCGTATTCGTAAGTCGTGCTGTGACCGTGAGGATCAATCATCTCGATCAGATTCCCGACAGCGTCATACTTCATTTCCGTGAACTGGCCCAAGGTTTTGTTGAACGCATCAACAACCTTGACCTGCCGATCCAATTCGTCGTACTTGAACTCCGTCGTAGAGCCTCGGGCATCCGTCGTCGCAATGAGATTTCCGACCTCATCGTACGTCATTTGCGTCGGATTCTGCTCACCATTGACCGGGTCAATGATCGACACCAGTCGGCTCAGCTTGTCGTATCGATATTCCGTCATCCGGTCCTCGGCGTCGGTCATTTTCGTGACGTTGCCAAGGCCGTCGTACTCCATTTTCGTCGGGTGGGCATCAAGGTTGATCGGATCAATGATCTCCGTCACGCGATTCAGACTGTCATATTTCATCCGTGTCTCATTCAGCAGCGGGTCGATCATCAACGTGACGCTGCCAATGTCGTCGTACTGGAATTGAGTGATCTTGCCGAGCGGTTCGATGATCCTTTCCAGTTGATTTCGATCATCGAACACATAGGTTCGTGTGCGGCCCTTCGCGTCGGTCGTGCTGGTACGGTTGTTGGCGGCGTCGTAGCCGTATGTAAGTGACCAATTCACTGGGCCAGTTTCACTCTCCAACCGGCTTCGCTTGTCGTAGACGAAGTCGTAGCTGCGGCCGCCGGGATAGGTCACGTTCGTGCGGCGATCGTCAAGATCGTAGTCGTACGTAGTTACGTTGCCGGCGGCGTCGGTCGCCTGGAACATCCGGCTACGCACGTCGTATTCGAAGTCGGTCGAGCCATTGTTGGGATCGATGACATGGACCAGGTTACCCTCTTCATAGATCATCTCGGTGACTTCGTCGGCGGCGTCAGTCACATACCGCAACTGGCTATAGAAATCGTATTCGTACTCCGTCTCATGCTTGCGGGCGTCCGTGATCAGCGTCACGTTGCCCTCGTCGTCGTAATCAAACTTCGTGATGAGATCGTTCAGCGGTCCGTCACCATCGGGATCAGGCTGAGTCACTAGGATGACCCGGTTCATCTCGTCATACTCGTACTTCGTGCTGATCGTGCTGCCGACGTCGACATGATCGATGATCTCGATCGCATTGCCCGCCGCGTCGTATTTGAATTCGCGGGTCGCGGCTCCATCGCCATAGGTCACCATCTCCAGACGGCCCAAACCGTCATACGTGTAGTCGGTCTTGCGATCCAGCGGATCCATCTCAAAGTCGACAAGGCCCGTTGGTTCATACGTATACTCCCACATGACGTTGTCCGGTAGCGTCATCAGGATATTGTTACCGAGGGCATCGGAGGTGTAGGTCGTCGTCCGATCAAGCTCGTCGGTCAGACTCGTCAGCTCACCGTACACACCGTAGGTCATCTTCACCCCGTCATTGAGCGTCTCGCTGTCCTTATAACGCTCCGTGTTTCCCTGGGCGTCAAAAAAGAACTCGCGTAGGTTGCCTTCTCCACTGAGCGAAGTGGTAATGCGGCCCGCATGGTCGCGGGTGAGTTCTTCGATCAAGCCGATGTCATCGGTGCGTTTCATGACGCGGCCGCGACTATCCAGCTCGAGGGTCACAATGTTGCCGGTCGGTTCGGTATAGGTCGCAACGTAGTCGGTCATCGCCGGATCAATAGCTGGTTTCGAATCGCCCGGGCTGTAAAGCAAACCGGACAGTGCGGTCTCCGACGCGGGATAGAGCCCAATCGTGTGCAACGGTTCCAAACTAATAATGGTGTCGTCGGCGCGATTTGCCTGAAGTGCCCGTCCATGGAATCCCCATTGGATCGTCTCGAAACCGCCCAGCTTCGTGGTCTCCGTCTCCATCAGGTCCAGGTCGGCATCGGTGTCAATCGGATCGTCGACATAACCGAAGAACCGTTGTGAGCCGTCCGGATCTGTGATGACTTCCAGGTTTCCGTAGCCGTCGTACGACAACGTCGTCGCTCGCCCACCGGGATCCGTGATGCTAATGACCCGATTGCCGGCATATTCGAAGAAAGTGGATTGCCCGACCGGATCGATGATTTCGAGCAGTCTACCGAAGGTGTCGTGCAAATAGCTCGTCTGATTGCTGTAGCGATCGGTGACCGTCAGCAAGAAACCTTCCGTATCGTACAGATAGACGGTGCCGTCACCGAGCGTTCGCGTGAACGTGCCGTCGTCGTTCTTAACGAACTGAGCGCCATCGTCTCCGTCGTAGTCGCCGACCGGCGATGCAGCGAGAAAATCGGGATCGTCCGGCGCGCCCAACTGCTTGGCCACCTCCAACAGCAGCTGACCATCTGGCGCTTCACAATCAATCTTGGGAACATACAACAGCTCAAAGCCGTCGCCATCGACCAACAGAATCGTGCCGTCCGGGTTGCCGTGCAGCCGCTGGTGTCCAGAGAGCCCCCAGCCTCGCCCAAAGATGCTGTCCAAACCGTTCACGTGGTACAGCTCGCCGAACGTCCGACTCAGCGGGATCTCGACTTCCGGGTCGAGCAAGACCTGCAGATTGATCATGCCGGTCTCGACTCGATAGTCGTACTTGCCGGTCGGCATGTCGCTCAGATCGGTCTGCAGCGCGGCGTAAACCTCAGTTGCACCGTCGGGGATCGACCAGAAGTTCAATGGTGTCGATCGAAGATCGTCGCCCCGCGACAACGTCCAATGCGCCAACATCTGGTAGAAGCTGGGGTCGGGAACATCGTCGGCAAATTGCACGATCGGTCGGGGGTCAGCCCGCAACGAGTCGTAGCGCAGCCGCAGCCCATTCTGCTGACCGAGCGCATAGTACGGAACCAACTCGTGCGTCTCCAGGACGACTCCGCTGTCGAATTCGACTTCCGAACTGAACTCGGCGTTGTTCTTGTTGACTTCGCCTTCAAACGGATCCTTAATGCCCAGATCATAGCGCCGTCCCTCGATCCGCGGGAAGTTGAGAATGCGTCCTCCCGGTCCCACGTCCTGGTGATTCGCGGCCAGCCCTTGCACGAACCCGCCGGTGGCAATCGGCGCATGGTCGTCGATTGGGTTACCGTCCACATCCTCGGGAACTCCGATGACGTACTGGCCCGAGGCAAGATTGAAATCGAGGATCCGATAATCCGCCCGCACGTCGATCGGCCAATTGGGACCGATCAAGGCAAAGGGCTGAACCTTGATCTCGCCATCCTCTTCAAACAGTCGATTGACCGGAACGCGTTCCAGACGGCTCGGGTTGGTGACGAATGTCGTCTCGACGCGGGCGATCAACTCGGGCAAGTAGTACACAAAGACCGCGCCCTTGTTGGCTCCGCCCAGCTGCGCACTACGGTAGGCGGCAAAGAGAAAGTTGTAGCCAGCGCCGAATTCGAGATTGTCAAGGAATCCGATCGGAATCGGTCGTGTTGCCGCGACCAGCTTCGCATTGGGACCAAACGGATCACGAATGATCCCAATCGTACTGCCGCCCGGAAAATCGCCCGAATTCGGATCTCGCGAGGCAACCTCGGCTTTGAACTTGTTGTAACCCGCGACGAAGGCATACTCAGGATGGCTGCCACCCAGCGTCGGCTCGAAGTAGTCCTTCGGAATGATCAGCGACGCCTGCGCATTGTTGACGTCGAAGAAGTCCTGCTCCGAACCAAGATTGATGGGCAGGGCTGAGTTCGTGGTCGAGAACAACAGCTGCGCATCGTCGTTCGTGACCTCAATCCTGCCGAAGGCCGCGGCGTCCGAACCACGATTGGTGTACTGCATCCGATTGGGATCATTCGTCGGAGCGATGCTGTAAGTTTCCTGCCCGGTGTCGATCGTGTGAATCACCTCCCAATAGCGATTGGGATTGAAGATAGGGGTGGCAAGATAACTCTCCCGATCTCCGGGATCGATATTGATGACCGCGATGTGACTGTTGGGAATCAATTGGGGGCCATTCAGTGTTCGGTTCGGCGCTGCCACATAAAGACGCCGGCCGTCGGCATTGATGGCGACTCCTCGCAGACCTGCCGGCGTCTCAACGGTTCCACCGACATCGATCGTATGGATGTGCTTGTGGAACGAAGACGAGAGCGGGTCGATGTCAATCACATACACTGAGCCCTGTTGTTCGTCCGAGACATACGCAAAGCGGTCGAGTTGATCCACAACGATCCAGAATGGCCGCGACCCGTCGGGAAGCTCGATCGGATCGATGAATCCCTGCGGATCGAGATCGACAGCCTGAAGTGCAATTGCATCAATGACCGATACCGTTCCATCGGCGACGTTGGTCACGTAGGCGCGTGTATTGTCATTGGTCGTTGCCACCGCCCGGGGCGAATCACCAACCGGAATCCGCGCGACGGCCTGCAGCGAATCGGCCATGAACGACAGCGGGTCCGGGTCGAAATCCGGGACTTGCCCTTGCGTCATCACGACCACCTGGTCGTCGGAGCGCAACGCGCCGAAGGCGTATTGCGCCGGCGCGTTCAGCGTCACCGGTGGGCTGGCGAACACCTGAGTTGGGCCGCCGGGGATCGGGTCCTTGCGAACAATGCGGATCTCAGCAAGTCCGGCGACGACGGTTTGTGGAACGCGGGCAACGACCTCTTCCAGTCCATCGGCATTCATGTCGGGCCCTCGCAGCAAAGGACCGTCAAAACGCCGTCCCGCCTGCTCGTACTGAACATGCACATCGGACGGCGCAGCATTCAGCAATCCTGACGACGAGAACATCTCGCCACTCAGGACGATCCCCGGGAGGACATCGCCGCCCGCATTGCCCGTGACTTCCTGGCCGTCGCTGTCGAAGAAACCGGGCCGCAGCTTCTTGATGACCGGCCGGTCGACGGCTGGCGCGGAGTCGACGGTGACTTCAAAACTGTTCACGACATTGGGCTTGAGTTCCACACCAACGGAGGTGATGACGGGCAATCCTTCCTTGGGATAAGCGATGAAATCAACCCGCCCGACGTCTTTGTGAACAGCCATGACCGGCGAGACCGACGCCATCAGACTCACCACGCTGAAGCCGGCAATCGGAATCTTGCCGAGCGGAAACTTCGCCGTCAGCTTGCCTTTGAAGAAGTACACGCTGTTGGCGTCCGGATCGCCGGCAAAGTAGAGGCCGGCGGGTTCGACGCCGGGGTATGGTGGCGAGGTCGTACGGGCGATTCCATCAGCACCGACAACTGCGGTTTCATCCTGGAACCAAGCAGGACGCAAGTTGCCCTCAGCATCGGGAATCTCGCCAAAGCGGAAGATATAGATTTCCTTCCCAACCGGCAATTCGGGAGGAACTCGGAACTGCATTTGCGCTGGCGTCGCCAGCTGATCGACATCGCCCAGATCGAGCTCGAAACCAGACAAGAACGTAAATCCTGCGGGGGCCTGGAGCGGCATCGCGGCGGCATCAAACGGAGTCACACTCACCATCGACTCACCAGGTAGTGCCCCGGGGGCAACCGCCAGGATGGTGCCATCGGAGGCCTCAATCGCACCGCCGGCTGTGTCGATCATCGCTGATTCTACCTCTGGCGCGACGACCCGGACGTCGACGATCGATTCCACGCCGCCGTAGGTAACGGTCACCCGTGCCGAACCCTCAGCGATTGCCGTGATCAGACCGTCAGGGCCAACCGAAACGACGCCGTCGTTGCTGACGAAGTACTGCGTGCCAGCTGCGGCAGCGGAAACGTCGGTCTCGTCCCGATTCGGGATCGTCACCAACAGCTGCCGCAGGCCTCCGTCAGGAACCAACGTCACCGCGTCGGGATAGACGTCGATGCCACGCACCAGTTGTGGCTGCTCGGCCTTGTTAAGCGGACCCACGATGAAGCTGGTTGCCGCGCGAATCCCGTCTCGTTCGACCGTCACAACACCGGTGCCAAGCTCGAGCCCCGTTAGCTGATCATCGAGCAGCGAAACAGCGACCTTGGTCGGGTCGGTCGACACTGCGTTGACATAGGACAAAGGCACGACAACATCTTCCTGGTCGGCAAAGTCGCCTATGACGCCGAGCACGATATCTTCACCCACACGCAACTCGGGATTTCGGTCGGCAAAGTCCAACCGCAGCAGCGGAGCGTCAGAAACGTCCACCCGGAAGGTGACCGCCTCCGACGAGCTGTAACCATCATCCGCGATCACACCGAAGAAGGCCGCTCCCGTGAAGCCGGCGGCGGGCTGGAACAGCGCACTCTTGCCGTCAGCCGACAACATGGGCACGCCGCCCGCCATCGGCACGACACGATAGACGAACCGATCGCCTTCAACATCGTCTGTCAGGTCGTCCAGCGGAATCGTAACGCGCAGATCTGCGTGCGTTAGCGTGGTCCGGGTGACCACCACCGGCGCCTCGTTCGACGCAAAACCAAAGTTGGCCGAGAGGTTCTGAACATCGGTTGCGTCAATCGTTCCGTCGCGATTGGTGTCGGCTGCCTCCACGTAACCGGCCTCACCCGACATGGTCCCCAGCGCATCGGCTTGCAGCTGCGCGTCCAGGCCATCGACGCGACCATCGGCGTTCACATCGCCTACGACGAACAACTGAAGCTGGTAGTCGCCGCTGCCAACACCGGAGATCTCCACGCGATGGAGTCCTGCCGTCTCAAGTGCGAACAATCCAACAGTCCCTCTGCCGGTGACTTCCATCTCAACCGTTGTCGCGCCAACGATCGACGGCAGGTTCAGGCCCAGCGCGCCACCGGTTACGTCAACTTTTACACCGACCAATACGGTGGACAGCGCCACGGATTCAAGCTCGGAATCACGAAGGCTGAAAGCGTATCGATGGGTCTCGTTGTTGGTGATAGAACCCGCTTGAATCGAAGGGAACCCAACGGTCGGACCGAGGTCTGACTCCAAGGGCATGACGCTCGGAATTGGCACATAGTCAATGACCTCGCCAAAGCCAGATGTCGGCGCGATCAGGGTGAGCTGATGTGGCGCATCGCCATCGTAGCCCAGCCGAACCGTGTCGCCACTGTTCAGATCACGGCGCGCTACCAAATTGCCATGCGCGTCGTAGGTGTAGATTTGCCGTTCACCATTGGGCCCTAAGAGCTCTTCGATGCGGCCTCCCTCACCCAGCACGAATCTCACCTGCTGTCCGTCCGGCGACAAGATGCCACTGTCCGCGATAAGTAATGTCGCGCCACCGGCCGTCGTCCAGCTTTCCACCCGACCTTCTGTTCCCAACTGATACGTGGAACCATCAGCCAGAGTCAGCTGGAACGGTCTCTCACCGAGCTTGCGGTCGGCGGGGTTGTAAGATCGACCCGTATGCAAATCATAGAATTCGTCACCTGCCTTGGTTAACAGAACTTGAACTGACTGCAGTGTCGCGTCAACGCCAGGATCTGCCTGCCACACCGGTCGATAATAGGTGATCGCACCCTCCTGAACTTCCTCCGGCGTAAACGTGAACCCAAGTCGACGACCATCAGGAACGGTCAGATACAGTCGCGTACCGTCCTTATAAGCGGCAAAGCGACCAACCGCTTCCTTGCCAGTCAGACCGACATTGGCTTGCATTTGCGTATCGCGCAACGTCAACCGCCAACCTGGACCGAAGCTGGCTTGCTGATCACGCAAGAGCGAGTCGTATGCCCGTTCCAAGGACACTGTCTCGCCCATCACTGTCAACTCAAGATCGACATCACGTCGCACAAGCTGACTGGCCTCGGCCGAACTGTTGATTTCAACGGTCAACTCGGTACGACTCAGGCGTCCGGCAACGTCGCGCGCCGTTATCCGCAAGAGATGGAAACCGTTTGCCAAACGATTGGGGTCAAGCGTCGCCACCGAGTTGCTGTTGATCGGGTCGTCCCCCGACGCCAACGTTGCGAACTCACCAAATCCGAGTGGAGCGAGTTCCAACGACCAACTATCAAGATTGCTGTCCAAGATCGACACCACAATCGGCGTGGGCAAGTCGAGCACCTGTCCCTGAATCAGATTCTCAAGTGCAATCACCGGTGGGCTGACGTCGGCGGGGTCTCGAACTCGCAGTTTTGTTTCGGCGAAACCTTCGCGACCATCGGCGTCACGTGCAATGGCACTTACGTTCAGCCGTCCTGGAACGGTCGGCGTGAATGACCCTCGCTGGTTCGCGCCCAAGTCGATTGACTGGCCGTCGACTTCCAACACGATGTCAACGATGTCGGCCAGACTGTCGGCGATTGCCTGGATCTGCACGCGCTGGCCGGGAACAACAGGAAAGCTCGGCGTCAATTCGATGCGTACGTCGGGGGGGGTCGCGCGTAACTCAGCCCGCAAACGAGCAACGTCCGTTACGGTCGACTCGCCATCAGAGACGCGATACTGCACGACCGATTCCCCCAACTGGCCGGCACCCGGGGTCCACACCAGTTCGGCCGTGTCGGGGTCAAGCGTCGCGCCTTCGGGCAAGCCTTCGGCAGCAAAGCTAAGGGTCGATCCCAAGTCAGCGTCGCTGGCCGCAACGGTGAATCGGAGGGTCTCTCCTATGACCACGGCATGGTCCGAAACGTCAAGCTCAGGTGGTCGGTTCACGTTCGCGACTCGCAGCGTAACATCCAATGAGTCCTGATCACCGCGAGGGTCGGTCGCCACAAATCGGACCAGATGTTCGCCCTGCTGTTCGAATCCCGGAATCCAACGGAACTCGCCCGTGTTCTCATCAAAGTTCGCTCCCACGGGAATTCCATTGGGCGCAGACAGCGCAGCGGATGTGCCGTCGAAGTCGCCTGCTGCCACCGTAAACACCAACTCGAATCCCTCGCGTGTAAACTGGGTCGGCAACGGGATGAGCTGTGGCGGTTGATTTTCGTTGTCGACCAGAATCGTGATCGTCTCGCTGCTCTCCCGGTGTCCATCCGATGCTGCCAAACGCACATCAGAGTAGACTCCGGCCTGAATCAGATTGGGGGTCCAAAGCAGCTGGCCCGTGGACGCATCCAGTCGTGCGCCCGGAGGCAGATTGCTCGCTGTGAACGTGATCGTGTCACCATCGGGATCACTGGCAACCAACGCCAAATTGAGCGTTTCCAACTCACGAACCGTTTGGTCGCCGACCGGATTGAGAATCGGCGCCTGGTTCGCATTCCGCACGACAAACTGAACTGTCTCAGCATCGCTCTCCTCTGCTCCAGCGACTCCGTTGCCTGAATCTGCTACACTGAAGGTCACGGTGTGATCACCCAAGTCGACACCCGTCGGTGTCCACTCGAAGGTCGCCGTACCGTACACGACTCCCGGCGTCAGCGTCGCTCCAGCCGGTAATCCATCAGTGGAGAACGTGAGCTCATCGCCGTCCATGTCCGTGACCTGCAACGTAAACTCGATCGTCTCATCGGCCAAGGCAACCTTGTCTCCAATGGTGGCCAGGTGTGGAGGTTCGTTTTCCGAGAGGACGCTAACGACGAAGATCTGTTCTGCCGTCAACACGGCGCCGGGTCCGCCACCATCTCCGTCGTCAGTTACCGTGACGACCAGACCGTAATCACCGCGGTCACCGTCCACGGGTGAAAGATCAACTTGCGCTGTGCCGTCGCCGTTGTCGATGAAAGAGACGAAGTCAGGCAACGGAAAACCAGCTCGCTCGTCCCTTACCGCAACCACCAACGGATTGCCATCGGCATCGGTGGCTCGAATATCAACGCTCAACGTTTCGCCACGATTGATCTGTTGATTCGCAATGGGATCGAGCAGGGGCGGTCGGTTGGTGTTCAGCACGGTGATAGGAAAGGTTACCGTCGACTGCAGCGGTACACCTGTGCCGTCACCATCATCCTGAGCCGTCACGCGCGGACGATACGAGCCTGCGTCATCAAAAGTTGGTGTCCAGACAAGCGTCGCGGTTTCGTTGTCAAAGGTCGCCCCGTCGGGAAGGTCCGCGATCGAATAGGTAACGGTGGCATCCGTACTGTCGATCACGGTCAGTTGCCCGTCGGAAAGGCGATCGGGTGGAGCATAGCCCGGGTTGTCTGAATCGATCGCCAAAGTCAAGATCGTCAGCGGTTGATTCTCCTGCACAATGAACTCACTCAGACCGACAAACTCCGGTTCCGCGTTAGCATTCAACACGGTGATCGTCGTTTGATCTGTGGCGGTGTCGATTCCATCGAAAACCTCGAAGGGAATTTCGAACGAACCGGCCTGGAAAAAGGCCGGCGTCCAGCGAAAGCTACCGTCCAGCGGATCCAAGGTCGCGCCACCAGGCAACAGGTTGCTGTTAAAGCGCAGCTCTTGGCCATCGGCATCGGTCGCCTGCAGTTGGAATAGGACGAAGTCGCCTTCTCGAACGACAAGGTCGTCGGGAGCTCGAAGTATGGGCGGATGATTCGCATCGGCGACCGTAATCGTCACGAGCTGACGGGTCGTCTGACGACCATCGCTGGCCGCTATGTCAACATTCTCGTAGGTACCTGCATCGGTGAAGCCAGGTGTCCAATGCAGGATTCGCTTGCGCGCATCAAACAGCGCGCCCGGCGGCAATTGATTCACCCAGACTTGCAACGGGTCTTCGTCCGCATCCTCGACTGCGATCTGCAATTCGAGTCGTTCTCCCTCCTGTAGTTGGATCTCCGCTGGCAGAGGTGAAAAGCGAGGCGGTCTGTTCGCTCCTTCGACACTGATTTGGTACTCCTGCGTAACGAACCCACCGCGCGCGTCATAAACTCGCAAGCTAACCGGAACTTGAGCAGCATCTTCCGATGTGGGTGTCCACTCGACCAGCCCGGACTGGGGATCGACGGTCATTCCGTCCGGAGCAGAAACGAGAACGAACAGCAGGTCGATCCCATCCGTATCGCCGGCCTGAGCCTGGTATTGATAGAGCTGATCGACAGTCGCGGAGAGCTCCGGCGCGGAATCAAACTGCGGCAACGCGTTCGGCCCAATTGTGCTGGAAATACCCGGCTCGAAATCCGCTCGGCCGCTGGTCGGATTGCTGATCGTTACCGTCCGACCGGCGCTGCTTTGTCCAGGTCTAAGTCGCCCGTCTTGCGGCAGTGTCGCGCTCAAGTCGATAAAGAAAGCACCTCCAACTTGCGCGACGATGTTCTCTGGTATACCTGTCACGCCCTCGCGCGGATCAAGAACCAGAACCAATGGCAGAATCAAATCCTGATTGCCAATATTGGTGACACGTACATCAAAGGAAACGGTCCCAGCACTGCGGTTGGAACGGGCGTTGAAGAATTCGAAATCAACTAGTGCCGCAAAATCACTGGTTGCTTGAAAACCGGTTTCGTAGGGCGTACCCAATTGCAGACCGGCGGGCGTACTGACCGATGCATTGACCACAAACGTGTAGCTGCCCGTGGTCAGCGGATCAACCTGAACGATGGCCGTCCTTTCAGCAGCATCGTATGCCACGTCGCGAATCTCGATGAGCCCTCCATCGGCGCGCCTCAGCTCGTAGTTGGCAGGATTCGTGACAGAACGTGCATCGGCCGATCCCCCCTCGAACATCGGCTGGTCGAACGTCACTTCGAACGCCTGCAGCGGCAATGCCACGGATGCCCCGCGCGGCGGGTTCGTGCTCAGCACTGATGGAGCCAGAGCGGGTCGTAACAAGTCGATCTGTCGCGACTGGCTAATCAACACCTCACCGTCTGTCGTCGTGCGAATGATGTCCCCACGTGTTGCACCATCGGCAAGCATGACGTGACGAAGTGTCGCTAGTTCGACCATCACCAACTCGCTGGCATCACCGGCGCGACGACCATGGCTACTACTGATAAACAATAGACCTTCGAGTGATGTTCCCGACTGTCCGAAGGCCAACGAATCGACAGCAACAGGAAGATCGAACATCAACTCGGCTTCACCGTCCGGCATGAATCGCACTACGCGGCCGCGGTCCGGCCACAGGGCTCCCCAAAGCTGACCGTTGCCGTCGACGGCCAGACCACCAACTCGTGTCTCGCTAAACACCGTGAATGTCCCGTCAGACGAATCGAAACGTTCGACTCCTCGAGCAGACGAAACATAGAGGAGTCCGCTGCTGGAATCCGCGGCAACGGCTTGCGTCAGGCTGTCTCCATGTTCGGCGAGAATCTCTCCTGTCGACGGGTCCAGCTCCAATAGAGGACCGCCGCCCGTCGTCGCCCACAGACGACCGCTGGTATCCAACGCCAAGTCGAAGACGGGATAGGGTAGTTCGGCCAAGGCCGTACCGGGAGTAACGCTGCCCGGTTCAACACGGAACAGCTGTCCGCGGGTGGGTCCGCCACTGAAGAGAATTCCACCAGCGTCCAGCGGCAGAATCGCCATCGGTCCGATGCCCGCGTTGCTCGTCTCGATATTCGTAACGCGGCCTTCCGCAACAAATGGCTGCATGACGGATGTGAACTCACTGGGACGCAAACCGTTTTCAGCTGCCGGGACGCCTTCCTCTGCTTTGTCGAACAACGGGTTTCTTGGGACGTTGAGCGATGTCGGTGGATCGGACAGATTGGGCGCCGAGGTATCGCCGACCATCGGAAGCGTTCCAAGATTGGCACCGCCCCCATCGTCCGGCGCATCCGTTCCCAGCGGTGGCGCTTCACGATTGCCCGCTCGATCCGTCGCCAGCGCAAGAAATTCGTAGGTCCGATCGGGCTGACCTTCAAACACGGCCATCGACTCGGAGGGAGACACTTGAGAACGCCAAATGCGGAACATCCCACCGTCTTCCGCGACATAAAGCGTGACGTGCTTGACGCCCGACCCGATTTCGTCGTCGCTCGACTGCCACTCCAGTTGGTAGCTGCCACTGGTTCCCACCAAGGGGCTCACCGTAAGTTCGGTGGATGGCGCAATGGAGTCCACGGTGTGCTGCAACGCCGGAGTGTCTTCTGGCGGAGCCGTGTTGAACAGCACGCGTGCCTCGGTGGTGAGTTGTGTTCCGGTGGGTCGATCCGCAAACGGTCTCACTTGGAACGACACAATACCCTGGCCGCTGCCCGACGGATCGCTGGGCGGCAAAAGCCCTCGGCTCGGATCCTGCAACAATTCGCCGGTGTCGGGATCGATGGCTTGGATCAGCCAACTGGCCGTGCCCGATGCGACGTCCACGCCGGCGGTCAATCGCAGAACAAAACCCAGTTGACGTGAAAAGTCGAAGTCGCCGCTGAACGCGCCCAAATCACCAGGCATGTCGATGGTGATATCCCCCAAACGCAAGTCGCCCAGGCGGAATGAACGCGGATCTAGATCACTGTCCAATTGACTTACGACACGCAGCTCTGCAACGTGCTGTGAGGCGGTGGGCGGATTGACGAACTGCACGGTGTAGGGCAAGGGCTGGTCGATCGGCACGAACTGATCCGCACCAAAACCAGCGGGGCCATAGAGCGTCGCAGCCTCGGTTTCGCCAGATCGCCCCGCAAAGAACGGGCTGAAGTCCGGTGCTTCGACCTCGACGAATCCCGGAATCTCGGGACGATACTTGCCCAGCATGTTGGCGAACGGAACGTAGATATTGAAGGCTTCGAAGACCGTGGACGCATTGGCACCAAGATCGAACGGTTCGGGCTCCGGCGGCGTGCGCATCCCGATCTGCGATTCATCGTGACCATACCAGGCACGGAGTTGATCGAAGAATCCGAGCAAGTCGCCTTCTTGAATCGTCTCGCGCCCCGCCGGCCCAGCCAATAAGCCGGCCGCTAGTACCGACATCAGGCTGGTGGTGGTTTGCTGCAGGTCAGGATCGGGGGGTTGGTCGACGGGACGCAAGATTCCCGTCATGCGGACGGCTTCGAGATAGGCCTCTGCCCATTCATCCCCGTTGGCGGCCAACAAAGTCCAACGTTCTGGAGCCGTCGGATCGTTGAGCACTTCTTGACGCAAAGCTTCGGCCTCATCGCGCTGTCGATCGACGAACTCGTTGGGGGTAAGTGGCGTGGCTGAAGCAAGAATGTGGAACGTAAAGCCAACCTCTTCTGGGGGAACGTCATCGAGAATTTTCAACACTCCTTCGTTCCAAATGGTCGGCAGGTCGGGATGGATCTCCGCCAAAGCCTCGGGACCACGCTCGCGCAGGTCATCGACGAGATCTGGCTCGTATCGCTCGACCGCCTCGATCAATCGTTCGAAGTCGCGAGCTAGAATCTCATTCAATCCCGGATAGGTCTGCGCCGTAAAGGTCTGCTGGACGAATCCGCCATGAGCCAAGTCCAATGCATATCCGGGAGCCAGGATCTCGCCGTCGGTATTGACCGCCGAATTGAGTCGGGCCCACGGTACATTCGATACGTTGGGCGTTCCACGCAGGTTATTGTTGAAGACAATGCGCGGCAGATCGAACACCAGCGGGTTCTTACCAAGTTCCGGGACGCCAAAGGTGAAGTCGACGTAGGGGAGATCGACGTTGCTGCGGTTCGCCAAGGTGAAACCATACCGACCGACATCACCAGCCCAGACAACGCGGTCTCCACCCAACCCCACATCCACCGAAGGTTCCAGCGCGCGCTCGACCAAATAGCGGTACGGCACCACGGCCTCAGTGCCGTCGGGATTGAGCACCTCGAGGTCATAGAGTCCGTGCGGCGCTCCGCGGAAGTCAAACACTCCAACGATGCGCGTGCTGTCGACAACGTCATATCGCTCGGGAATGTACTCAGCGATTCCGGGCCGAACGAGCTTCAGGATGGAGTCACTATTGAATTGAGCTCCATCGACGGTGACGGTCACGTAACGGTCATCACCACCGTGATCGATCTGCACGTCGAAGATGGAAAGCGGCAGCGTCTCGGCCAGCAGCGTCATCGGCACACTGGTGGCTGCCGTCGAGAGATTGCGGACCAACAGGTAGTAGGTCCCGGCTTGCGTGCCGGGCACCAACAAACTCTGGCTGGGTTGCAGCGGTCCTGCGTGACGTGCGTCAAACAGAAACGAAGTCGGCAACGCATTAAAGCGGGCGTACATTTCGTTGGCCGAGCTGCCGTCGGGCGTCGACAACGTCACCAGCATCGTTTCTTCGGCTGCCACATCAACCTGGTACAACCGTTCCTCGCCCGGTTCCAATTCAACCTCCAACGGAACATTCATCTGCAAGGCATCGACCGTTAGGGGGAAGGTGGTTTCCGATGCGGTTCGATTGTTCGATTCGTTGGGACCTTCTACGATCTGATTGAAGATATCAGGACGCACGATCAAGAAGTAATTGCCCGGTGTGGCAGGCGGGATAACGGCATCCAAGTTGGATGTATACGTCTCACCCTCGGCCAACGATGTCACCTCCGCCTCGACCCGCCCCAGCAACGCATCCTCCAAGCTCCATTGGGCGTCGCGCGACAGATAGACGGCGTCGGTCCAATTCCCAATCGCCGGCTCGGCCACTTGATTCGTCACCGTCCAGGAGATGGGCAGGGTATCGCCGGCCTTCGAAGCAGGCGGAAGCGAGATCGACGTGACCACCAGATCGGATGGAGGAGGCAACACGAACTCGGTGGGCGTGAGATTCGCTCGCTGATTGTTGTTCTCGTCGAGCCCTTCATAAACTCTTCCGCGCGGTCGCGTGCGACGAATCGGATCGGTCACGACGAAGACGTGGAACAACCCGGCCAGGCCACGTGGTGCCGTCACCTGGAAAGTTTCGTCATACGACTCCCCAGATGCTAATTCGCCGTTGTGAGTCAGAACTCCCAAGAAGCGATCAGAATCGATGTCAAGGAACTCGTCGCGCGACAGATAGACCATGTCGTCCCATCGCGGCGTTAGCGACGTCGCTCCCGCGCCTCGATTCGTCACCGTGAATCCGACGTCGAATTGCTGCCCCACGCGAATCTCGTCCGGAACCAAGACCCGAGTTACCTGCAAATCTGGGGCGCTGGCCGGCAGAACCTCGAGCGCCTCCTGAGTGATGTTGTTGCCTTCATCGCGAAACTCATTGACCCGCGCGTAAATGCGGTTGATTCGGAACTCGGTGCCAATGCCGGGTTCAGCGGGTGGTTCCCCGCCCACGTAATTCGTATCCGTGAAGAGCAGAACGAAATAGTCGCCTTCAGCGTCGCTGGGCAAGGTAACGTCAAGCGCTGCATCGTAGCGGCTTGTACTCCCCAAAATCCCTAAGCGACGAAGTTCGCCAAGCTGTTGATCGTCCGTATCGAGCGACGGATCGCGAGACAGGTAGACACGGTCGAACCAATTGGATTCGCGAGTGGCTCGATTGCCGACGTTGGTCACAGACCATTGGACACGTACCGTCTCACCGGCCGACGGGAGTGTCGGTACCGTGACGTCCGTCACTTGGAGGTCGGGCTCAAAGTAAGTGACTTGAATCGGAGCGCTGCCGAGATTTCCGGCCGGGTCTTCAAACGCCGTTGATCGGAAGTAGCCCCGCTCAAAGTCGTTTGATTGGCTCACGGCCACCGACGAGGCACCTGCGTTCGGCCGGACGTAGACGTAGTACTCGCCATCGACCCCACGAGGAAGCGTAAATGTTTCGCGTTGTGTGTAGCTCTCGCCGCTGCCCAAAGGATCCATTGGGCTGAACGGAACCGTCCCCAAGACCGTCGCCTGCGACGCGCTGAAGGTGGGATAGGCTGAGAAGTAGACTTGGTCGCTCCAATATTCGGTGCCTTCCCAAACGGTTGCCCCAACGTTTCGTACGGTCCATTCAATCTCCACCGGCTCGCCGGAACGTGCGCCTTCACCAGGGACGATAGACACGACGCCGAAATCGGCCGGATCGTTGGTCACATTCGTCTCGTCAAAACCTTCGTTGTTCTCGGCTGTCAATTGCAGATTGCCTTCCCAAGCAATGGGAAAGCCTTTGCCGGCATGGCCACCACTGTTGGTTTCCACAATCACAAACATGCCCTCAGCCGACGGAGCCAGATCAACGGTGTGGGTGACGTCGTAAGTATCGCCGGATCGCAGCACACCTGAGTGGCCGACGCTGTCCAACAACAGGCGGCGGGATGCCTCCGCCAAGGTCGCTGCATCGGCCAGGTAGATCGTGTCTCCCCATTCGGCAGTTTGCGTCGGCCCGGAACCGTCGTTGCGAACACTCCAACTGACGGTGAATGGTCCGCCGGCGGCAGCAACCGGTTCCGCATCGATTGTCGTCACAACCAAGTCCGGCGGCGGTGTCAGCAAAACGGTAATGGGTGTGGCAAGATAATTATTGCCATCCAACTCATTCGGGTCCGACTCATTGTTGTTGTTAGCGAAGGTCGCTTCCGTCACCTGCTTCAGCGCGTCG
>CAJHYQ010000151.1_pt1 | contig 26123 bp, 19 predicted proteins | sample 9198721 | NCBI WGS metagenome assembly CAJHYQ01 (sample SAMEA7708357, study PRJEB35096) | sediment metagenome | biome: marine neritic benthic zone biome [ENVO:01000025]; feature: sediment [ENVO:00002007]; material: shallow marine sediment [ENVO:03000034] sea grass bed [ENVO_01000059] ... | reverse complement strand
TGCCGAGCCGCATGAGCGCAATCGGCTCGGCAGGAGCCTCGTCGCCTCGCCCTCCAGAAAAAAAGCCCCTTGCCCATTACGAGCCTGAGGTTTGGCTTGAGATGAGGCGGTTTTGATCGAGTGCCTAAGCTTCCGCTGGGATAACACGACGATCTCCCTGAACAGCCTTTGCGCTGCTTCTGGATCAATGAGTTGTTGGAAGGACAAGACATGGAAACAAATGAGCTGGCAACACCGTGCCTGGTCATCGACGCGGAGATCACGCGACGGAATATCCGCAGGATGCAAAAGTATGTCAACGAACACTCACTCAAGCTGCGTCCTCACACAAAGACGCACAAATCGATCCCGGTCGGACGCCTTCAGATCGAAGAGGGCGCCTGTGGATTGACCGTCGCGAAGGCTGGCGAAGCTCAGGTCATGGCTGAGGCAGCGCCCGAAATCCTGATGGCGTATCCACCTGTGACGCAGCCGAGGTGTGAACAGTTGGCACTGCTTGCCCAGCGCACCGGTGTGCTCGTGGCCGTTGATTCCTTGCTTGCGGCGGAGCGACTTGATCAGGCAGCTCTTCAAGCCGGTTCGCGGATCGGCATGCTGGTAGATATCGATATTGGATACGGTCGAACTGGAGTTACTTCAGACGACGCGGCATTGCACCTGGGACGTGCGATCGATCGCCTTGGATCGCTTGATTTGCGCGGCGTCATGATCTATTCCGGCCACATCACGGGTCCTGCCGATCAACAGATACCGGCGATGCAACAGCTGCAAGAACGACTCGAGGGACTCGCACATCGCTGGGATGAAAACGGCTTGTCGCGAGAAATCATCTCAAGTGGCTCGACACCTTCCGCGGTTTTCTCTCACCACGTTCCCTTGTTGACAGAAATTCGACCGGGCACATACGTCTACAACGACATGAATATCGTTCGCGGTGGTTACGATACGCTTGAGAACTGCGCCGCCCGAGTCCACACGACGGTTATCAGTAACAGTGTGGCGGATCAGATCGTGATCGACGCCGGCAGCAAAACATTAACCAGCGATCGATGTGGACCCGCACCGGATTCGGGCCATGGTTATATCTTGGAGTATCCGGAAGCAAAGGTTTTTCGCCTGACCGAGGAACATGGACAGGTCGATGTTTCCAAGTGTCATTCACAACCTGAACTTGGCGAGCGTTTGACCGTCATCCCAAATCACATCTGCGTTTGCGTGAACATGCAGAATTCGATTTGGTGGGTCGATGGCGACCAGACTGAGTGCCGACCGGTCGATGGCCGTGGCTTGCTTGTCTGATACGCAACGCGGTAATCATCCGGAGGTTGCCCACAACGGAGCGACGGGTCAGCGGCCGGGCGACCTTAAATCGTGGGGTTCGTTGATCGGCCCGTACATCGCGGGACGCCGATCGGCAAGTCGATCGATTTCATGTTTGCCTGGAACACGTACGCAGTGCTTACGACGCGATTCTGCCGGATCGATCTCGGCATAGAAGACCTCTTCCGCATCTTTTGACGCGTAATGAATCGTCCGTCCATCTGGGCTACAGAGCTGACTCTGACCAATAAACGGAAAACCGCCCTCGGTCCCGACGCGATTGACGGCAAGGTAGTAGACACCGTTCTCGATCGCGCGGCAGTTGATCGAATTCTGTGCCACGCATTCTGCACCAGGCGGCCAGTTGGTCGGTAACACGATTAAATCGGCTCCCAACAGTGTCAGGCATCGAGCTGCTTCTGGAAACGACACGTCATAGCAGATATTCATGCCGATCCTGACGTCGTCGATCTCGTGGACGTCGAATGGCCGATCTCCGTAGGTCGTGAAGCGATCGATTCCGAGAAACGGGAGATGTACCTTGCGATAAGTTGCCACGCGACCATCGGACGTGACGAGGACCGCCGCGTTGAAGAGATGTTCGCCATCGGACTCGAGCATCCCAAAAACCACATGCAGGTCGCGCGACTTGCACAGCTCGGCCAATTGGTCGGTGGCCGGACCGGGAATCGTTTGCCCGAAGGGACGGGCTGCTTCCAGCGATTCGAAACAGTAACCGGTGAGGGCACATTCCGGAAAGACAATCAGCCGGGCTCCCTGGTCAGCCGCCTGATTGAGATGCTCTACGATCCGCGCAAGATTCGCCTCGGGCTGAGCCAGCTGAATGTCGATTTGGACGCCGGCAATCTTCATACTTCAGGCGGACGATGGCGAGTCTGTACGATGGATACGGGTCGATCACGCAGTAGCGAACGACGAAACGAAAGACGGCCGCTACTTTAGAGCGTCGAAGTCAGCTCGTCCAGTAACTCGTCACTCAACGAGCTCGCACGATCATCGCGTTCGGCCGCGTCTTTGGCCAACTCGTCAAACAGTTCGTCTCGTTGGGCCAGTTGCAAATCAGCGCCTGGCAGCAGACGATCGCGTGCCTCGATTCTCGCCACCAGCTCGTCGGCTGGCTCAAGGTCAGGGGCTAACTCGATCTGCCCGAGCAAATTGGCTGCCACGTCGCCGCGGTTGGTTGCTATGGCCAATCGCGTGGCCTGAGGCACTGCCCCGGCGACATAGTGGCCAAGCCTGAATGCCTCAACGAGATCACCACTGTCGAAGTCACCATCGCCATTCCAATCGCCCTCTTCGAACGTTGAGTTGTCTGGAATGTCGTCTTCGTATTCGCCAGCGACAAACACAGTCACCAGGTCACCGGAGTCGAAAACGCCGTCACGATTCGAATCGCCCACCAACACTTCGCCGGCTTCGGTACCGGGTGAGCCACCGACGTTGCCGACCGACCAGCCCTCGCGTCTCCCCCAAAGCCCGAGATCTTCCGCAGTTTCGTTGACGACTTGCAAGGAAGGTCCATCTCCGTCGGTCGTCGGGTACCATTCCTCCGTGTACGTAAAGTCATGCAGCGTCTGATCGCCGGAAACCAGCACGACTCGCTCTGCACGATTTCCTAGACGACCGCTCCACTGACCTGCCACGGGTAGATTCGGACCATATCGCAATTCAAAGGCCGCCACGTCTTCCACAACGACCACTCGCTGGCCAGCACCGATTTCCAAGATGTCTCCGTCAGCGAAGCGGAAATCGACGCCTTCAATGTCGTTGCCAACGGCAACTTGCTGGAAGGCGACATTGGAAAGATCGACGGGTTGATTCGAGATGTTGACAATCTCGATAAACTCAAAATCATCGGAGTTATCGAAGCCCGCGTCGATCTCCTGTTGTGAAGGATCGCCGGGATGATAGTGCAATTCGCTAATGCGTAGATTCTCGGTGGTTGCCGCAACGCTGGTAACGAAACGAGCTTCACTCAGCGCTCCCCAAGATCCATCTGCCATTCGCAAGCGGGCCTTCACGATCATCGAGTTATCGACCGTTACTGCTTCACTGTAAAGCTGTGCGGAGGCACCCAATTCGCCGCCGGCAACTCGTGGATCCGAACCATCGACGGTGAAGAAAATCTCACCGTCAGCAGCCGACATACTGAGGCTGCTACCGGCATCGATGAACCCGCCATGCTGGGCGTTTCCGTTGATCGAAAACTCCGGCGCTTCACCCACAACAAACCAGTCACGACGGACAAACTGCCGGATGACTTCATCGGTTCGCTGCGGGAAATAGGATTCCACCAGCCAGTCTCGATCTTCGACCCAATCAGGTCGCACGTAACGCTTTCGATCGCCATTGTCGATCTGGTTATCACCCCATCGGGCTGATTCGATGCGCATGACCGGATCGATCTGGTCCGAGCGACCTCGATACAGCTTTGTCGCTGCCTCGGGCGTCATAGCACCGCCGTTGAATAAGTGCTTCTGTACCTGATCTTTGAATTTCAAAAGGTATTCCGGATGTGTTCTCAAACGCTGATGCAGACGGGATGGTGAGTTGGCATTATTCTCGCCCGTGACATTATCACGTATGCCCTGCAACACCTTCTCGGCATCCCAACTGTGGAATCGCCAGAGGCCTTCTTCAACGTGCCGGCTGGCGTACCAGTTGTGGTGATCCCAATCCTGGTTTCCGCCGTACATGTTGACCAGCATGTAATCGATCAGGCCCTCAACGTGCAACATCGTTTGGATCTGATCCCACTGTTCGTCTGTCACATCACCGCGAGATCCCAGAATCTGGAACATCTCGCGGAAGGTCTCGTTCGAGCCGTTAACAACGGTGTTGGCGTTATGCTTGACGACGTCGTAGTCTTCGCCAAATCCACCGTTGTAGCTGGCCATAAAGTTTTCATCGGGACGTTCGTGCAGAATGTGCATGCCCCAATAGATGCCGTTGATATATACATGCGCATGCTGCCCGTGCGGTGCGTATCCGCCCACCTCATTCTGAAGATCAGCGGCAAATTCGTCTCGCATGTACTGCGCAATTTCGCGTTGGAAGGCGGGGCTGCTGCCACCACCATAGTGCCAAACATTATTCAAGCGTGCATCAACCACCAAGGTGTCGAATGAGGTGGTAGCGCCGGCACCGAAGACCGGGTAGTCCAAGTCCGATACGCCTTCGTCTTCGGTAAAGCGAACGCGCATCGAAAGCTTGTCGGATTTCCAACGATTCGGGCTACTACCGCCCACGATCTGGATGGTGGAGTTGGCCTGAACTCCATTGTCGCCCCTGGCTGGATCAAAGAACTCAAACGAAACTGGCTTTTCGATGTTCTCACCGGCAATGTAGATGCCGCGCCGGCCAAACATCTCTTCGAAGTCCAACGACAACGAGACGGTCGGGATCCGTGCCAGGTCTTCGACTTCGGGTCGGATCTCAGGATCTTCGTGATTAACGACAATTGGATCCATTTCCCAATCGGGCCCGGCATGCCCCCAGCGTGCGCCTTCCAAACCCTCGCCCGTTTGTTGCATCACGTCGGCTGGAAAGATGTAACTTTGCGCGTCAACATTCGACGGCAGATAGTTGTCGATTAACGCAACCGCCTTGAGCACCGTCGTCGTTGAGATCGTGATGGGCCCAGAATAGACTTCGCCGTGAGTTGCCGAAGGATTCGTACCATCGGTGGTGTAGCGAATCTGAGCGCCTTCGGACAGCGTCGTTATTTCGACCTGAAACGCCTCCGTGTAGAGCCCGCGATCGATACTAAACGTCGTATCGTCGACAACGCCGGGATAGATTCCACCATTCGGCGCGTCGGGAGTATTCGTCAGCAGGTAACCGATTTCGCCGTTTTCTCCGATTCCATAAGACACATCAGCACGTTGGTCCGGCAGGCTCGGCGAAAACTCCTGCAATAGAGTTCCGTCTGGCGACGTGAGCCCCACGAATTCGCCACTGGGAGTCAGCTTGAAGTTCGTGTGAAGCAATCCCAATTCGTCAAGAGACGGGTCAGTGATGTTCAGACGGTCTGCTGCAACCAACAGAAAACCATTCGGGGCAATCGTTGTTCCCTCGGGGAACGCCCAGCGGGTCAGATCGTTGTCATTGTCAGTCACATGGAAACCGGAAATGTCCAGCAACGAAGAGCTCAAATTTTGGAGTTCCAACCAGTCCGGGGAAAGTTGCTCACCACGGAAGGAATCGTCGACCGTCTCTCGAACTCGGGTATTCAACGAGGCGACGTTCGCGGTCATGATCTCGCTGATTTGCACCGGCGGTGCGCCTACGAACAGAGTGACTTCGGCCTCCGCCGAAAGGCTATTTCCATCATTTGCGCGGTAGCCAAACGTGTCTGTCCCTTCGAAGCCGGGATTCGGCGTATAGGTAAACGTGCCATCGGCCTGCAACTGAACGCTTCCGTTGGCCGGGCCTGTCGCTAATTCGGCCGTGAGCTGATTGCTGTCGATGTCGACATCGTTCAGCAACAGATGACGGTCCGCGCCAACGCTGATGACTTCGTCGATCTTCGAAAAGTAACCGTCATTGCTGGCCACCGGACTGTCATCGACTGCAGTGATCGAGAGTCCGACGGTGCCTACTTCGGATTCGTCTTCTCCGTCATGCAATCGATAAGTGAATTGATCAGATCCAAAGTAGTCTGCGTCGGGCAGGTAGGCGAACGAACCGTCGTCGTTCAGCGTCAGGGAACCGTTAAGCGTTCCGTCTACCAAGGAAACGGTCACGGCGTTTCCATCGGCGTCGACGTCATTGCCAGCAACTCCGTCCGCCGCATTCCTGACTAATTCAGTATCCTCGGCGACGTCAAAAGAGTCGTCATTCGCTGTGGGCGGTGTGTTCACGACGAGCATGACACTGACTTCGTCAGAAAGCTGGTTGCCGTCATCAACCTTGTACGCAAAGTCTGTTGTGCCCGCGAATCCCTGAGGATCGTACTGGAACGAACCATCTTCGCTCAGCGCCAGCGTGCCGTTTGTAACGTCCCGCGATAGGACTGCCTTCAGCGCCACTCGATCCGGATTCTCGTCGTTGCCCAACACGCCTGTATCGGAACCGACGCTCAATACTTCACTCGGCACAGCCTTGTACGTGTCCGCGACTGCGGACGCCGCGTCGTAGACATTCGCAACGTTCAGCGTAACCGTCGCGACATTCGATGCCTGACTATCGTTCGCTGTATACGTGAAAGAATCTGTCCCGAAGAAGTCCGGATCCGGCGCATAGATGAACGAGCCGTTTGCATTCAGAGCTATATTTCCGTGGCTTGCATTCGCGACGAGGACGGCCGACAACGAATCCGATTCGAGATCCGAATCGTTTTTCAAGAGGCCGTTGAGCGTACTGACCTGATGAAATACCGAGGCTGGATCCTCCACCAGGTCGTAGGAATCGTCGACCGCGGTCGGTGCTGAGTTGTTGTAAACACTGTCGATCTGCTGATAGAGCTGACCCACTTCGGCATCGTCTAACGCGCCATCGTAGAATCGGATTTCAGCAATGTCGCCAGAATAAGGATTCTTATCGCTGTTGAGCGAGCCAAACGTCACGCCGATTTGGGCCCGCGGGCCATCGTCGGCGCCGTTCATCTTCGTCGGGGTCCCGTCATCGACGTAAATCGCCAGATTCCCGCCCGTTCGTGCGACGACGGCCAGATGCATCGAGCCGTCATTCAAGCCCGTCTCGGTCGAATAGACGGAATGCGGTGGAACACCAAACGTCTTGCCCAACCCGGTTCCAATCTGACCGGACTGACTGAGGCTGATTCCCCAATCCGCGGTAAAACCAAGCCGCGTCGCATCTACCAGTCCAGTATTGTCGTACCAGTTGCCATTGGCCCCCACCGTATCCCCGGAAGTCGTGAACACGACGGCCACCGTGAAATCAGCAGCGTCGTCGACCGGGCTCTCGCCCGTGCCGACACGAAAGATGTCTCGACCATCAGCAGGGTCGAACCTGACCACCGAATGGCCGCTCAGCTGAGACTTCACCAGCAGCGGAGATCCGTCGCCAACTGCGTCGACATTGCCAATCGAATCCGCCCAATTGGCGATCGGCGCTCCGTCAGCAACCTCGCCGTTTAACGAGTCGGCGGACCAGTGAGCTACCAGATCACCCGCGAGCAGGGTCCGTGTCTCCAGCGACTCAATCTGGGCCTGCCGTTTTCGTAGCGCGTTAGGTCGACGCGATGTCGATCTTTTCCGTGGTCGCAAGACGTGGATCTGTCGCCTCATAGGATCCCCACATGCAAATAGATGGTGTATAGAACTGGCCGACTGACCGATGGTGCAGACGCGTCAATTCTAGCCAAAGCGAAGAATTATCTCCATGGATTATTCAAAATTCAGAACCTCGCCGCTCGAGTCGTGAGGGAGTCAAGAACTGCCAAAAAACAAGTATATTCGCGCTTGCATTTCTGCAGTTGGCTCTCGACACGGAATGAATCTGCCGTTATTCATTCAGAACACCCTTGGTAAAACCATCGAGACGTTACACCATGCCCGACACCCACAAGCTTGACCCCGGCCGCGCGGTTCGGCTGACGGATTTGACAACACGCGGCAAAGATCTCCACGGCAATCGACAGGCAGCGGAACGCGAGTTCGCATCGCTGCGGGACCAATTGGTTGAGCTGCAGGGTCGCTGGTATGCCGAGGGTCAGCGAAAGCTGCTGGTGATCCTCCAGGCCATGGACGCGGGCGGCAAGGACGGCACGATTCGTCGGGTGTTCCGCGGCGTCAATCCACAGGGGGTTCGCGTGGCGTCATTCAAGACGCCGACTGCGAAAGAGCTGGCACACGATTACTTGTGGCGGATCCATCGACAAGTGCCGGCCAACGGTATGATCGGCGTTTTCAATCGATCGCACTACGAAGACGTACTGATCGTGCGGGTCGACAAAATCGTGCCTCAAAGTGTTTGGCTGAGCCGCTACGAGCAAATCAATAATTTCGAGCGGCTATTGACCGAAACCGGAACCACGATCCTGAAGTTCTTTTTGCACATCTCAAGAAAAGAGCAAAAGAAGCGCTTCAAGGCCCGCTTAAACGACCCAGCGAAACACTGGAAGTTCTCCGTTAAGGATCTGAAAAAAAGGAGACAATGGGAGGCATACCAGGACGCTTACGAAGATCTGCTACACCGATGCTCGACCGCACACGCTCCCTGGTATGTCATTCCGGCAGATCAGAAGTGGTATCGCGATCTTGCCGTTGCCCGCGTTTTGGTCGAATCGCTGAGGAAGCTCAATCCACAGTACCCAGAGGCTGAATCACACCTGGATCAGATTGCGATCAATTAGCCAGTACGCGAAGAATCAGTCAGGCCACCAATCCGGCACTTCGTCATTGCCGGAGGTCGCCGTCCGACGACGCGGCGTCGGCGGTCGAACGTGCCGATCCCCATGGGGCTGATCAATCCGAAATTTCTTGGCGTTGGCTGTGCTAGTGCGTCCCACTTGGTCCAGTTTGGGCGCAAGTTCGTCGCTTGTCGTTGCGTCCGCTGTCGGAGTCGCCATGATCGAATCACGGTTGCTGCCAGCGTCGGTTGTCGGACCAGCATCTCGCGTGTCCGCTACATGATATTCAACTGGTATCCAATCAGTTGAGTCGGGTTGGCTATTCTCTATGGGTTCGGGCGAAGGCGGGATCGTATCCATGTCGATGACTTCTTCGATCCGTCCGTTTGAGATCGGCGGCGGCTCTTCAAGACCGGACACCGATCGTTGGATAACCAGTGTCGGAATGGCGAACTGACTGAACAAATCCGAGACGGACTCGTTGCAGGTGAACAGGAATACCTGAACGCCTTCTGCCGCGACACCAGATAGCAACCTTCCTATCCTCATGGCTTGCTCGGCAGGATATCCCAGTGAGTGATCATCCAGCACCATTGGCAATCGAATGCCTACCTGCCTGTCGAGGTAGCGCACGAGCGCCAACTGCAGACACATGATGACCAATTCGGCGTCGCTTCTTCCCATTTCACGAAGGGGAATCGCACGCTCGGGACCGCGCTGAAGGTGGAATTGCTGTCCATCACGCTCGAAGTTCAAGCGACATGGGACCTCGTAGGCATTTTCTAGGAGCCGGGTCGCTTCGAGTAACACATCGGATGGTTCGCCGACGTCCGGCTGATGATGATGGATTCGGCCAACGGCCTGCTGACCGAGCTGGACGACGCGCAGTTGCTGGCTGACTTGAGCAAGTTGCTCGTTGATCAAATTCAATTCCAGTCGTAGATCGAGTCGCGAGTGGTCTGCCGAAATCTGCCGCACCTCATCATCTGCGTTGTGCCGTTCCGATCTGGCCTCTTCGAGTTCGCGACTCAGCCGCGCGACTTCCGACCGTTTACGGCTGCGTTGCTTGTTCAGATCGATGTCCTCTTCGGCATGCAGAAGGCGCTCTACATCGGCAGTGCAATCGACATGCTCTAGTTCTCGCGACATTCGCTGCTGAACGCGATGGAGTTCGGCTTCCAGTTCTGAAAGCTGCGTTTTCTGCTCGATTCGCGACTTCAAGTCATCGACATCTCTTGCTCCGGACCGTTCGAGAATCTTTTTGCGCGACCTCTTCAGCTCTTTGACCTGACGTTGAGCGTCGCCAATTTGCTCGGGGGTCGGATCAGGAGATGGCGGCTCCGTGTCCGCTTCGATGACGGAGTCTCGCTCGGCATCGATGAAGCTGAACAGCGTTTCCCAAGTCGCACCTTCAAACGTAACGTGCACCGTTGCTTGCTGCCGCGACGACAAAAAGACGATGAGCGATTCACGATACTGATCGAGCCAGCGAGTGAGTTCCTCCTGCTCAAGACGCAAGGTACTGGCTTCGTCCGGACGAAGTTGGGACTGTTCGGAATGCCGCTGCCGAATTTCGACCACGGCCTCGCGTGGCTGAATTTCCGGGTCCAGATCATACTGCGCCAGGAGTCCTACCCAAGCTTGGTAAGCGTCCTCAAGTTCCTGTCGAAACGCGGGACTAACTTTGGGCAACTCCGATTCGGCTTCATCGGCGTCCGGGGCGACGATCTTGGGCTGGACGGATTGGTTAATCGGAATCGGCACCGCATCATCAACGGGCGACTGAGGCGGCTCAGTCAGATTACGGCTTTCAACTTCCTTGAGCAATTCTTGAATGCGTTTGCGATGGGCTCGCAAATCCCGATCCGGAGGCCTCTCGAAACTGAGCTTCAGTAGCGCAGAGGCCAACATTATCGTGACGCCGATGGCGCCGGCACTGGAATCAAATCCGCTGAGGTCCAACAACAGCGCGGCCATCAGACATGCCGCCCCACCGGCGAACAACGCACCCAAGACCAAGACAATCAGCGGGGGTAAGAGCCGCCGTTTTAGCAACTGATTCGTCTCAGCCTTAAGCAGCCTGATCCGCTCGCGAATCTGCTCGACGCTTTGCGACTCGATTTCGTCTGGTGCTGACTCGAACACAGGGTTAGGAGCATCAGCTGGGGTCAATCGACGGGCTTGTTCCGTCGCAGCTCGGAAGCGCCGACGGGCTTGTCGCAATCGTCCCGCCGTATCCTTCACCTGCTTGACCGCCGCGACAACACTCGCTCGATCCGTTTGCTCGGCCTGATTTGCGTCAACAATATCCCGCTCCAGCTGCTCCCGTCGACGAAGACGTTCGATTGCCTCTGCTTGTTGACCTCTAAGACGCTCAGCCTCGGGATCGATGCGTCTGACGACAGGTTCAGGCATTGGCCCATCGTTCGTCTGCTCGCGAAGCTCTCGCAGCCGTCCGCGTGACTCGTCCAAACGACGCTCGACCATCTGCAAGCGTTGCAGATCTTTGGGCCGCGCACGTAACGCTCGCAGTTCTTCGATCTGACCGGTTAGTTCCGTCTGTCGCTGCCAAGGCTTCGTCAAACGCATCGCGATCTCAATCGGTTTGACCTGCTTCTGAGCACGTTCTAGCTGCGTTTCGATCTGATCGACGCGTTGCCGTGCCAGATGGGCCGTCTCTCGTGCGTTGAGATAGTCCTCGCGCGGATGGCCACTGGACGCCAATTCGACGAGAACCTCACACCGTTTGGTGACGAGTCGCTCGACCTGCCGCTTGAGATTGTGGATCTCGCCGGTGAGCACCGAGTCATCGATCTCGGGTTGCGAACTCTGCGCTGGATGCAGCTCGCCAAATGCCTCCATCAAGCCCGAAGATCGCCAATGCTCGAGCCGATCTGAAATGAGCCACTGGTCTGTGAAGAGGGACAGATAGGTGTTTGCATCCAGCCGCTGGAGCCAATCGTTCAGCGGGCAATTAGCGGCCTCGCCCCGCTCGTCCAGAACGTGAAGCCCGGACATGTTCCCTTCGGCGATCCGTAGCAGCTCGAAGTTCTCGGTGCCAACTTGAACCAGCGCTGATCCAGACACCACTCGCTGCTCTTCACTTCCATAGAGCATGGAGGGGATGAATGCCTGCAAGAACTCTGACTCGACCGTCGAAGGGAGGCGGATGACGTTGAGCTGATCAGATAGGTCCGCAAGAGTTAGATCATCGTTTCCGAGGAAATGATCAACGTACAGCTCTTTGATGATCACGTGGGCGTCCTTGCGGGCAATCCGTTGTTATCCGCGTACGCTGGCCTGTTCCCAGTCGTACGTTGACCATCGTATCCGATCAAAAACAACGAGGGAACGGCAAAGTGCTATCACACCCGAAGGCTCAGTTTTTTCTACGATGTTTCGCCGGTTTGTTATCCGCCGGTGGACGATGCATGCCTGGCGTCTTAAAACGTAGCGTGACGTCGACCCATTGTCTAGGAATCAAGCCGGCTCGGCCACAGTGAGGGCCTCATGTCTGATCGCACGACCAGCCTACACGAGCTACGTGAAGTGGTACGTGAATTCGTCAGCGTCCGTGATTGGGAACGCTTCCACTCCCCCAAGAATCTCAGCATGTCGCTCGCGATTGAAGCTGCGGAATTGATGGAGCACTTTCAATGGCTCACCATCGACCAATCGCGTCAGGCTACCGCCGATCCGCAGCGACGCAATGACGTTGCCGAAGAGATGGCCGATGTCTTCTGCTATCTATTAGCCTTAGCGAACGAGTTAGACATCGACTTGAGCAGCGCGATGCGCGACAAGATGCTCAAGAATAATGTGAAATATCCGGCCGAGGAATTTCGTGGTCGGTTCGGTCCCGACGATCCAGGCGAAGACGCTTGACACGAGGCCGCAAGAAGTGTCGCGCCGGCTGTGAACTCTCCTCCCCCATCAGCCGGCGCCTACGAACAAACTCCCTTGGACTACTTCCGTCGAATCCCTAGCCCTAGCAGCAAGGCAATGCCTATCAGGACCGAACTGGCGGGCTCCGGAACGGCAGCACCAATATTGGCAGTGCCGTCAGCTTGGAACTCCTCGAGTTGCCCATTACCCGTGGTCCCGAAACCAGCTCCGTTGTTCACGTCAGTCAGACTGACGGAGAACGACGAGAGCAAGCGTGATTCTTGCTGCAGAGTGGGCAAGAGTGAGCCGCCGGTGAACTGGCCAAACTCTGTGGTCAGAAAACCGCCTGTGGCTGTGCCTCCCAAAGGACCCGAGAGCGTACCAGAACCGAGTGTGCCTTCAAGCAACAGACCGTTGTTCTGATCGTACAGGGAAAAGTCGCCACCCGCCGTGGCTTGGAGAATCGTCGTCCCAAAGGTTGTCGGAAGCCCGGACAACTCAACATTGTCGAGCGTGAACGACGCGTTCGCGCCTTCGATCGATGGCTCGCCCGAAAGAACGCCGAGGTAAGTTAGCTCCGTATTTTGATCTCCCGTTGTCGCGCCGACACCATCGTCGACTGTGGAGATCGTACTTCCAACCAATTCAATGTCTGGGAGTGAATCCGAGCTGAATCCCAGCTTGATAATTGTTCCTGCTTGCGCTGGAAGGCTGGTAACGAGTACCAACATAAGAAAGGTCATCAAAGAAGTACGGTTCATTAGCGTTTTCCTTTACTCGAAGATGCTAGTCAATGTTGAAGCTATTGTTGTCAACTCGGCGATGGCAATCAACTTTTTTTTGGTTCAATTCAATGAAACGCCAAGTTGCAATCAACCAAGCGCTGCAAAGCAATCTGTACTTGTGTTGCAGAGCGTTTGCTGTTCTCGACTATCTACGAAGCTTGCAATTCGGTCAACGAATTGGCATGTTCAACGAGATTCAAACAGCAATCGCAACAGCAAGTCGCACGCAGTGCTTGCAGCGCTTAAGATTCTCAACGCCAACGTTCGCTTAGCGACGCCGCGTGAAGCAGCAAACCATGAGCCAGCCGGCAATCAACATCGCGGCGGAAACTGGCTCTGGAACTTGCTCAAAGGTTTGGTCAACAAAAGACATGTCGACCTGACCGTCGTCCCTTGCGGACAGGAGAATATTCTTTTGAACGGTCAATTCCGAAAGCGCATCAGGAAACACAATTGAGTCCGTATTCAGACCGTCAACAGTCGGAATCCGGAGCACTTCGTCTGTCGCGTTGAAGATCGGCAAGAAGCTCTCTGTAATCGTGCCTGTCCCGTCCGGCGGTGAAACAACATTCGCGGCAATGTGTGCTCCGGTTATCATTCTGCCAGGATCGGTGACATTGACCTTGTACGTGATCAGCGCGTCGGATGCGCCGTTTCCTGGCAGGTCCAGAAAGCCACCTTGGAAACGCAAACCGAAATTCATGTCGGCGTCTTGGTGAAGAATGACGTTCACGCGATCGGCAGTAGGCATGTCGCCTGTTGACGCGTAGGTGAACTCAGAAAACTCTTTGTCACCGCTAACAATGGATCCGCCGTCTAGCAGATCAGAGAGCGGGATGGGTTCCGCCGATAGAGGAGCGTAACCAGCAAGGACACAAAGGAGGGAACTAAATGCCCAGGAAAGGAGACGAGGATGAAATTGTTGGGCGATCGAGGTGCACTTCATTAGACACCCTCCTTCCACGTCAAAGCGATTGCGTCAAAGTAAACAACTTGAATGCAAGTGGAATTCTAGCAGTTAGCAGGATCGTTGTGGAGGAGTGATGGCCGAAAGTTGACGAGATCCGGCCTGGCGTCTCATCTTGTTAGCGCGTAAGTTCGCTGAGCTTAACATCGCGCGACGCAGAAGGGTCGCAGGTGTTAAGAGCGCGAAGTTGCGACGACTTTGGGGAAGTCAATTAGAGGAGATCCGGTCAAGCCAGGCGCGGGTTAAAGAGACTGGCGCGCCATGAAAATCGGGCCTTGGTTTTATTAGCTTGGCAAAGCCCGACGTTTACGTCGACTGCGACCGCCACGGGCCGGTTATGGCCAGGGTAAGACCCGCTCCCTGGACGTTGACGAACAACGTGGTTCCATCCGGGGAGAACGTGGGACCGGCGAATTCCGTGCGCATATGATTCATCGCAAACGTATAGCACTGACCTTGTGGCGTGACTCCAACCAATCGAACGACTTGACCGTCCCGATCCTCGGCGACAATCAAATCACCCCACGGCGTGACTGTCAGGTTGTCGGCGTTGTGAACCAAGTTCGTGTCATTGGGCTCGATGAACAGTTCCAGCTTGCCGGGTGTTTGGCTTTCACGTGACGTGCCTTCGTCATAGCTTGGTCTGTAACGCCAAATCTGACCGATCTTTTCGGATCCACCACTGGTGCAGGCGAAAAAGAATTCACCGTTGCCGTACCAGATTCCTTCGCCGCGAGCGAAGCGGGCCGCACCGCCGAAGAAACCCTGCAGGCGTAGGTCGTCATCCGGTGCGGTAACGTCATCAACATCCAGCCATTCAACCGCCAGGCTTTCGCCCACGTCGAAATGATCATCATCGCTCCAGTTGCGTGTATCCATACTCTTCTTGTCAGAGATCACCAGCGCCTGCAGTTTGCCTCCGGCGCGTAGCTCACCAGGTCGCTTGGGCAAAAAGCGATAGAACAGCCCATCATCGCGATCCTCGGTCTGGTAGACGATCCCTGTCTTCGGATCGACACCGACGGCTTCGTGATTGAAGCGTCCCATCTCAATCAGTGGAATCGGATCGGCAAGTTCCATGCGAGCTGAGATGGGAACCTCAAAGTTGTACCCATGATCTTTTTCTGTCTGAAAATCTTCATGCTCTCCCGCGGTCAGCACACTTTCCTCGCAGCTGATCCAGGTTTTCCAAGGAGTGGGCCCGCCGGCACAATTGCGAATCGTTCCAACCAGACTGAGGAACTGTCGGACAATTCGTCCGGTCTGAGTATCAAAAACGATGGTTGATGTTCCGCCCGAGTTTGGGGTTACGCCATTGCCTGCGTCATAGATCTTGGAAGGGTGGACTTTGTCGGCAAGCTTGCGATCTTCACCAAACGGTCCCGTATCGTCCGGCGTCAGCTCGTGATTACGAAGCAGTACGGTGAGACCGTAAGGTCCAGCGAGCGCGGCCATTCCATCAGGCGCTCCGGGGACCAAGAAACCGTCATGCATCTCGTCGCCTTCCTCCGAGATGATCTTGTAGGTGAATCCGCGTGGCAGCGCGAGGACGCCCTTGGGATCGGCCAGAAGTTCTCCATAACCAATCTCATCGGAGGGAGATGTCGTTGCGTCGCCAGCTGAATCGTCGGCATTGACCGTGGCCGTGTGAACGAGGGTCCTGAGTCCGGCAAATCCGGCAGCCGCAGCAGCAGAACCCGAAAGGAAACCACGACGTGAAAAACTCATGTCTGTAAACCTCTCGCGCAGAAATCCACCCAAGAATAAGTCGTCGCCTAGTGATGATGAAGCACCAAACGCCTCATATTAGGGCCGCAGACCGCTCTCGCAAGCCAGCTTCACGGCTTTTTAACGATTCAGAGGGCCGCCGTGTTTAAGGTAGTTTGCGTGGTAAGACCTGTGAGGGGGTGGACCACGGGCACAAGGCATCTGCGCCTTGTGCCCCTCGGTGTGCCCACAGAGTTTTTGTGCCCGGGGTGCTGCCGGGCGGCCCACTCACTAGGGTAAGCGGCCCTGATTCACCTTGGGGAAGGAACCGGTTAGACCCTCCGCCATGAACGCGACCAAATCCGCCTTCTCCTGGTCGGTCAGATTCAGCTTCTTGACCTTGTCACTCAGGTGAGGATTGGCGTGGCCACCCTTGTCGTACCACTCGACGACTTCTTCCAGCGTCTTCTGGCTGCCATCGTGCATATACGGAGGCGAATAGACGACGTTTCGGATGGTAGGTGTCTTGAAGGCGCCCTTGTCCGCGTCGACATTCGTCACCGCAAAGCGTCCCAAGTCTGGCTCGGCAGCTTCCATGCCGACACCCAAGTTGTGATACTTCTCGTCCGTGAAGTTGGCACCCGCGTGGCACGCAGTGCACCCTACTCGGTCTGCGAAGAACAGCTCACGGCCTCGCTTTGCACTATCCGAGAGGTTTTGACTACCGGCCAAGGCGATCTGATACTCGGCATACAATTCCGGATCTTCTTCCTCTAAGAAGTCAATTTCGTCCGCGTAATCCTTCTGAATCGTGCGGACCTTTTCGAAGTAGTCGTAAGGCGTGGGTCCTGTGACGAGGGCACGTTCAAATGAAGCAATGGCCTTCGTGATCGTGTCGATCGAAATCTCTTCACCAGGAAAGATCTTCTCGAACTGAATTTGATAGCCTTCAATCGATTTGACTGTTTCCACAGCCTTCTCGTGCGTGTTACCCATTACGATGGGGTTCGCAATCGGGCCGGCCGCTTGGGCTTCGAGCGAGTCCGCACGACCATCCCAGAACTGTGGTCCCGAGACAATTCGGTTGTAACTGATCGGTGAATTCCGGTTTCCCTCTTGTCCGTCGACACCGACGCCAAACTGCGTCTTGCGGCCGTAACCTTCATCGGGGTGGTGACAACTAGCGCAGCTGATTGTGTTGTCGGACGACAATCGAGTGTCGAAATAAAGTTGCCGACCAAGTTCGATCTTTGCTTTCGTCAGCGGATTTTCCGAAACTCCCAGCACGTTGCCCTGAGCAGCATTCAATCCGACAGGAAGGATCGGTTCGATCACTTCGTGGTTGGCGGGATCGTCGATCCAAGCCTTGATCTGGTCGATCGTCAGTTCCCCTTCGCCAGGGATGCCGGCTGTGAGGTGATCGTCGCCGAGTGTGATCGGAGCCTCTGCAGCAACCTCAACGGTTTCGGCCGCGGCAGAATCGTCGCTTTGAACCACATTGTCCGTAGCGTTCTCGTCAATGACTTGAACATCTGCGTCCGCGTCGTCGGCAGTCGACTCACCGGGTTCAGTCGAACTCTCCGCACCTGCGTCCTCCGAGGCCTCGCCGTCTGTCGAACTTGCTGTACTATCAGCCCCTCCGTTACCATCAGTGGACGGTTTGCAGCCGAGCAACAAACCGCCAAACCCCAAAAGGAAAATCAACTGAAACGTCAGTAGACGGGACAAATTAGGGCATTGCATTGAAGTAGTCCTTTCTCACCGCCGGTGAAGCAAGGTGATTGCTTCTAACTCACTCAAACCGCTATGATTTCCCAGGCACCGCGTCGAGATTTGCAGAGCCCTAACGCGATCGCCAGGATTTTTACTATAGAACCTCACCCATGAAAACGACAGATGGGAACCTTGATCGAATCCGGAAGACTCGTCCGGTCGATGACCCTTGCGACGATTTTCAACGCAAAAACAACCCCAATGCTCGCCATCGTTGGGTACAATTTAGCCCCTTCTGGATGGCGACGGTCCTAGCCATCAGCACCGGTGGCTGCTTGGGCACTGACAACTCGAAGCTCGTAGGACGGTGGGAAGGTCAGTCCCGACGAGCGGCTGGCGAGAGCTCTGATTCCCAAGCGAGCGATAATTTCGCTGACTCCAACGCAGACTTCACCTCAACACTCGATTTTCGCTCTGATTATCGATTCTCGATGAAGCTTGTCACCGCCGATGGGCAGGTCCGCCAAACTCAGGGCACATGGCAAATTGACCAGGCAACGGGGACTCGCTGGGAAGTAACCCTGCGCCAGGACGACAACCGCGCCAGCGTCCGACTACGGATCGCCTTTGACGACAAGGGTTTTACGGCCCGTCAGGTCGATGGTGACGATCGAGTCCATTCGATCCATTATCGGCGGGTCGACGAGTAAGTTGCGATAACTATCTGGCAACCTCGATTGTCGCCTCGAGGGGTTGCCCGAACCAAAAAGAAAGAGCCTAGCCATGACGACCCGCGAACGTTGGATCGTTTATCCGCTCCTCATGTTTTCGTTGATGATGGGCATCAAGACGCGCTACTTTCAGGATACGTTCATGCTCAAGGCGGAGAAGATCGAGTGCGGTGATCTGACCGTGACCTTAATTAACGGCCGCCCAGCTCGACTAACGGCGATCATTCCCAACATTCTGCCATCCAAAGGCAGAAAACAGTCAAACGATGTGGCGGCCACCGAGACGACGTCAGATCAAACTACCAAGAAGGCCAACGATCAGGAAGCGAAGGACGAACAACCATCCGATCAAGCAACGTCCGATGCGACAACGGATCAATCAACAGATGATGCCGTGTCAGTCGATGCAGCGACTTCTGACGCGGAAACAGACGGCGAGCGAAATCCGCCCCAGGACGCAGACGCCACCGAGTCAAACGAATAACAACCAAGCCGGTGGAACGGACGATCAAACGTTATGATCCGCTGGTGAGCTGAGCGGTATAGTCCCGCGTGCCGAAAACACGGTCGCGGTACAGCACAAGACCATGCGTTGCGTGATAGAGCGCACCACATTCCAAAGACAAGTCTTGGGTTTGACGAAACAAATCGCAAAGGTGCGATGCAGCACGACCGACCCAGGGTTGAGTTAGTTGATCGTCGTTCATTGCGAGGACTAGAAACTCCAAGATGTGCCCCGTTGTGCTCAGTGCGATCGCCATGTCGGGCGAACGGCCGGGGCGACGAAAATACTGCGTTGAAAAAGATCCATCTTCGTTCTGATAGAGACGGGCATCTTCGATCGCCTTCTGAATCGTTTCGTCGGCTTGCTTCCACACTCCCGTCAATTCGCCGCCCGTCGCCAAGTGACGATTAAGCGTCATGGCGATGCCGATCAATCGATGTGTGCCCCCACAAGCACTGCCGTAAACATCTTGCTCGATCTCGCCTTCGACCAACCGCTCGATACTCCATTGTTGACCATCACCGGCGACCCAGGTGGCATCGGTTGGTAAGTACGTGGTCAGCCCGATCAGAGTCCAACTCCACTCGTTGTTGATGTTACGCGGCAGATCGAGTTTCACCTGTTCGAGAAAATCCGACATGGTGAACGTCTGTTGGCCAACCTTGATTTCCTGTTCGGGGGGAAGCCCGCATTGAGCCAAAACAGCCAGCCATTGGTCGGCGTGCCCCTGCCCCTTTTTCGTACCGGGTTCGACGATGGCTCGCAGCCCGCGGCGACCGGGCTCCGCATCCAGCAGGTCTCCCGGCTGAACTGTCCAGCCCTGCATCACACCGCCGTTGAGGATATAATCCACGGCCGACTGAGACTCCCCGTTTCGTGCCATTTCGACCGGGAACTCGTCCTGATAGGCCAAGACTCCATGCAAGATTTGCCATGCACCATGGTCAATCACGTTCAACCGTCGCTGCTGCAACGTAAAATCCAGCACCTCGTCCAGTTTGGTCTTTAATTCCGCGGGATCGGGAGCCGAGACGACGGTCGTGGCAGTCGTCGAGTTGGCGTCTCCGGATCCACTATCCGGCGAACATCCCCATCCACTCACCAATCCTAAGACCGCCAGAGCGACATACTGATAGCGAAGCAGAACGCCGCGGGCCGTCCGACCGGTGCTGTAGATTGTCGAGTTCATCAATTTGGTCCAATCAAACACCGCTTTTTCGTCAAAAACTTGCTTACGCTGGCGATGACGGTCTTTCGAAGCGATCTTGCCGCGGAAGTGTTGCGTCACAAAAATACAGACAGTTATATAACTAGTCCTTTGATTCGGGAGAACCACCGAGTTTATCCATTTTCCTTTTTAGAGGATAGAAAGACGAAATATGATCTTCGATCCCATGTATCTGATTTTGGTGCTTCCAGCAGTCGCACTGGCGATGTGGGCCCAAGCGCGGGTGTCGTCAACCTATGCGAAGGCGAGCCGAGTGCCGGCTCGGATGAGCGGGGCCGAAGCGGCGCATCGCATCCTGGAATCGGCAGGCCTGTATGATGTTGGCATTGAGCAGACCCAGGGTCACCTGAGTGACCACTACGACCCGCGGCATAACGTGCTGCGACTCAGCCAAGACGTCTACCACGGTCGAACGCAAGCTGCGGTGGGCATCGCGGCTCACGAAGCCGGCCACGCACTTCAAAAAGCTCATGGTTACGCGCCGCTGGTACTGCGCAACGCGGTCGTTCCTGTTGCCGGATTCGGCAGCCAGGGCGGCATCTGGATGGCAATCATTGGTGGGATCATGGGTTTCGGCCCGTTGATTTACGCAGGTATTGCGTTGTTCGGAGCCGTTGTCTTCTTCCAAGTCGTCAATTTGCCTGTCGAGTTTAATGCCAGTTCGCGTGCGAAAACGCTCTTAGTCAACGAGGGGATCGTGGCACCCACCGAGATGGACCAAGTGAACAAGGTCCTCAACGCGGCGGCGATGACCTACGTCGCAGCAACGCTGCAAGCCATCTTGACCCTGATTTGGCTCTTGTTGCGATTTGGAAACCGCAATTAATGCGGCCTCAAGCTCGAGCCTTCAGAGCTGTCATCCGGGCCCTGAGGCTCGAGCGAAAATCGACGTGGACACAATTACCTCGGGCGACTATTCTCCACGCCCGAAATCTCCACCGGCTTTTCAGCGCCCGAGGTAACCCACATGTCACAGATTCCGGCATCGATACTCGTCCTGGCCGCCTCCATCTTTAGCCTGGCGGCCCATTCGGCCAATGCCAACTCGAGTCGACAAGCGGCGGTCATGCTGACCCTGGCCGCCATCGGTATCGGACTTTGGGGAACCATTTCCCTCGTCGCGGCGACCATGAAAGAGCGTGAAATGTTGGTCGACAGCCAAGCCCGACTCGACATGCTCGACCAGATCCTCGAGCGTGGTCCGCTCAAGTCCCTCTCCAAAGCAACTCGCCAAATACTCAAGCGGCACGAGGAACAGCCCAGCACGATCCAACTCAGTTCGGAAGTCCAGGATCAACTGTCGACGGCCGCTAAGCTATCCGGTCGAGATCAGAACGAGATTCTGGAGGAGGCGCTCAAGCGCAATCTTCCCGGAACCCCATCGCGTGTGGCGTAAGCGTCGCAAGCTTTTTGACCGCCAAGGACTAGCGAAGCCAAGCTGACCAGACATGCGTGTTCACTGGATATTGATCGTGCTAGTTGTCGCAATTCTGTTGTGGATCGTCGTTCGTCGCATGCTGGCGTGGATACGATTCTCATGGCGCATGACGTGCTGTCTCGTGTTGATTGTGGCAATCGCGGCAACGGTGTTCTACCTTCAACACGAATCGTCGACAGCCATCCAGCTGCCCACGCCGACGTATCAATCGCAGAGCGACGGAGCTGACTACGTGCGTTAGTCAAGCGTTGCGATTCGATCAGTATCTGAGTTGGGACGATGCCCCGGTGGCAGGGAGATTCCTTGTACGTTTTCCGGCTCAGCAGGAGCTTCGCCCGCTTCGCCCTCCCGTCATATCGACGCCCAAATTGAACGCCGACAAAGCACTAGGTCCGGCGCGTTGCGGCCTGATCACCCATCCGCGTGTCAATCCACTCCTGCGATACGAACCGTCGGAGCAAGGTTCCCAGGCTCAACTCCACCTGGGGCGAAAACGCCGATCGATCGGGCAGCCCAGTCGGCTCGTCAGCGAGGACAAAGCCGGGCCAAGTCAGGCGGATCGACCAACGGTAATCGCGCGCCGATTGGTTGACGCGTTCCGTGATTCGCAACGCCCAAACGACACCAAAGCAATCCCGAAAGTCCTTCCAAACTCGATTCCAACCTGGGGCCGTCGCTGGTTCCCTGGCGATGCTGGCTCGAGCCCAAAGAATGGATACCGCCAACAGCAGAATGCCCCAGGATGTTTCACCCCGCTCTGGTGCTGCGGCCATGAACGGCGATTGCTCGCGCAACAACACGGCTTGTCCCAGGCAGGCCAACACGGCGGATAGACCAAACCGGGTCGGAAGATAGTTGGCCAACGACATGATGATCAAGATGGCAAGGAACCAGCGCCAGGCGGCGTGCAGGTGCAGGCGGCCGCCCGGTGAGAACACCAGATCTTGTGTCGCCGGTAGAGCCAGCACAATCCACAGCGAGGCGACGATGAATTGCCAACCGCGATCTTGCGGTCGCTTGGCACCGAGCATGGCCATGATCGGGCAAAACGTTGAAACAGCGGCAAGATATCGCCAAGCGGCTTCCGATGCACCGACGGGTCGCAGATAAAGCCAAGCTTCGACCGTCACAACCAGACCTAAAGAAACCAAACACCAGTTGGCCGGTGCGACGAGGGTCGTTCCGCGCCGCCGTGTGCGCGTGATGCCAACAATCGCCGTGGCCACCACCGCAAGGCCCATGAAGGAAAACCAAATCGGACTAGGAATCTGCATGATCGATCGGCGAAGGGGACACTTCGAAACGGCTCTGCTCAAACTTTACGCCGTCCGCATTATCTGGAGATGCGATCGTCTTTCACGCGGACGGACACCGGTTGCGGTTGGATTTCCAATTGGGCAATCCATACGGTGACGGCACAGAACTTACAGCATGGAACTTTTTCCAAGAGTTGCCAACCAGTGATTCAGCAACAACCGACGCATCAGACGCAGCCGCTACGCAATGTCCGAATCGAGGCTGAAAAAGATCGGCAGTCGTTTGCTTAGGTCTTGACAGCGCGCATGATTGGATAACCGCGTTGAGGGTACTCGCCCTCCGAGGATCCTCCCTCAACGCGTTCTTGGTTTTACGGAAGCTCACTAGTTTGAAAGGAGGCCGATGATGAGGATTATCGCGCTGTTGGGCATCGCTGTTTGTGCTGGAGCAACCTCCGTTCAGGCACAGGTGGCGGAAAAGGTCGAAAAGGTCGTAGTGCAACACGGCAACCAAGGTTACGGTTGCAATTCTGGTGTTCACTTTGGATGTTGTGAAAAGGATGTCAGCCACTGCTTTGATCTGTGGTCGACCTATTGCCAGGATCGGCGCTGCCATAAAGCCTGTTCACCACGACGAGCCGTGCATGCCCAATCGTGTGGCCACGGTGGAATGTTTGACTTCAATCTTTGCAGCTGTGGCCCCAAGTTCGGGCATAGTGAATCGGCTTGCGACGTTGACTGTGAATCGGATTGCGAAGCCGGTGACTGCGTTGGCAGTGGATATGAAGGTGATTCCGAGTTGCAGCAAACGGATGAATTGCAAGCGCCTGGTGCCGAGGCACCACCCGCGCCGCCAGCTGTTGATCGTCTGGACTCGGCAGAAGACATTCAGGAATCCCCCTCGGATGTGGAAGCTCCGGGCGCCGAGCCGCCGTTGCCTCCCGTCCCCAACAACTCCGCCGGTCGGTGGTACCTACCATTTAAGTGGAAGAACTAAACGCCTCAACACGCTGTGGAAGGAGAACCCACGGCAGCTCAGAAAATCGACGTGACGCTACACACGGTTCGAGCACCGGATTGTCGCAGACGCGGCAATCCGGTTTTTTTTTTTGCGCTAGCGACTCAAGTCACCCGGCGAGCGGCGCACCCAATTCAAGCTCAAGTCTCCCACTCAGGCAAACTTTGCCGGTGCGCTGTAATTCGTAAGAGTGGGTGACCGTGCGGCCACCGCTGGAACTTACCGGACCAATTGCGAAATCCGCTTTAGACGCGACACCGGTGACGCCGATAACTTCCATACAACCATATTACCGGGAGGGCGAGACGTTTCGGCGTCTCGTTTCAGGATGGAGGTCGTGGTACGACGACGGAGCGACGTGCCACGACCTTTTTTTATTTCCTCTCGGAAGACGCGAAACCGCTAGCCGTTGCGAATCTTTGCCAGCAGTTGCTCAGCACTGTTGCGATTCGGAAAGACCGTATCTGACTGCAACGTCGACGACAGGATCTTCCCTGCCACGTCGGTCAGGCCGCTATCGTAGAGAATCTGAGCTGCGTGATAGGAACTGTCGGCCGAAATGCTGCCGGCATTAATGGCCTGCTGGACCGTGCGAACAGCCGCTGCATTTTCACCCAGTCGCGAGAGCACCCAACCCAGAGTAATCGCGGCCTCGCGTCCCGATTGCTTCGTGAGGTCCGAATAGATCCGCGCGTTCAGCCGTGCGTATTCGAGTGCTTCCCTGCGCTTCTGCTCGTCCGATTGACCGATCAACACCAACGCCAATTGAGTGATTGCGTCGAGGTTCGTGGGAGCCTGCAGATGAGCTTGCTTGAACACCCGCTCGGCCGCGGGGAGGTCGTTATTGAAGCGAGCGATAATGCCTGCCAAAAGCTTCGCTTGAAGCGAACTTGAATCGAGCGACAGCGCAGCGTCCGCATTCTGCTTGGCCATGTTCATGTCGTTGGACTCCATGGCCCATTTGGCAACGGCCAACCGAGTCTGGACGTTGTTGCTATCCCGCGTCGCTGCCTGCTGCATCATTCTCCGTGCGTTTCCGCGGCGGCCGGCGTTCTCGTACAACAATGCCATATTCACATCAGGGTGCGCCGTGGCTTTGGAATCAATCCGATGAAGCTGCTGAAACTCTTTGTAAGCCTGATTCTCTTGTGTCCTGTCACCATCCGCCATTTTGAAGATCACGCGTCCCAAACGTGTCCGGGCGACCACGTTGTTTGGGTCAAGCGACTTGAGGGTCTCGAGATGTTTCTTCGCCTCAGTCCAATTCTCACGCACTTCCGCGATGCTCGCGAAACCACCATGCAGGTTGATCAACAATCGCTTCTTGCGTTTGTCATTGCCGTTGTAACTGTTGGTCAGCTGCTGGCCTTTTTCATACAGCATCCCGGCCTCCACCAAGCGACGTGTCTGGTACGCCAATTCACCTAAGTAGATGAAGGCCGCCGGATCGTCCGGTGAGCCCACCGCGGCTTGCTCCAGAGCCGATCGACCCGCGGCAGCCTGGTTAAAACGGAACAGGATCTGCGCTAACATCGTATTGGCTGGAGGTAGCTCTGGATTCTTCTGCTTGGCGATTCTCAGGGAATCACGTGCCCCAGCCACGTTGCCTGACCGCAAACGCTCGATGGCCGTGTCAACGTCTTGATATTTTGGCCCATATGCTTCGACCATCGGCTCGAGAAAAGTCTTTGCCGAAAACGGAGCTTGCTGTGCAAGAGCCGCCTGGCAGCAAAACACCACCGCGATGAGGACCGTCAGCATCCAACCCACTTGACGTCGCCGTGGCAGACCGAGAGTGTTCGGTTTTCCTGAGAACAACATGAAATCACCACACTTTCCTGGGATTATCGAATGTCCGTCGAGCATTGGCGAGTGCCAATGGCCTGGAGGGGGAACGAGCGTGAGGCGCTCAAGCGGCCTAACTCTGAATATAATTCTTCAACATCTGATTTTCCATCGTTAGCTGGTCATGTTGAGCTTTTACGACGTCGCCCATCGATATAATCCCTACCAATTGGTCGGCGTCAACGATGCGTCCGCAACGGTGGGTTCGGTGTTGCATTCGATGGAGTCGCCTGCCCCATCACGTCAAGTGTCCCTGGTGGCCGTTCGGGGATCAGCTCACCTGACATGGCATCGGCGACGGTCGCTTCAGTCAACAAAATTCTCTGATCGGTCGACGCGAACGCTGGGTCAGCAGGCCGTCGTCAATTACGACAAACCGACGGCGGTTG
>CAJHYQ010000533.1_pt1 | contig 26517 bp, 30 predicted proteins | sample 9198721 | NCBI WGS metagenome assembly CAJHYQ01 (sample SAMEA7708357, study PRJEB35096) | sediment metagenome | biome: marine neritic benthic zone biome [ENVO:01000025]; feature: sediment [ENVO:00002007]; material: shallow marine sediment [ENVO:03000034] sea grass bed [ENVO_01000059] ... | reverse complement strand
TTCGCAGTACTTCGATGGCTTTCCCGTAGAGAGCTTGGGTTTCAGCCGTCAGCGTAGTGCGTTCCCAACCGCCGCCGAACAGTCCGATGCGTTTTCTCTGGAGCGCTGAGGTACTAAGCTGACTCGTATAGCCTCCCTCTGGCAGCTTATCCATCGCAATGGCTGTCTTTGGGTCGTCCGCTGAGAATCCAGCAATGGCATCCAGCGTGATTGCAGCATCGTAGACCGTTTTGGCGTGAGGCCCGACTACGTCACGTGTGCTTCCCGCCAGCGGCATGACGCCGGCGTTGGGGACCAGTCCGAAAGTAGGTTTGATACCCACTAGCGCTTGGGCCGCAGCTGGATTCTGGATGGAGCCTCCGGTTTCTTCAGCCATGCCCAACACCGCAAAGCTGCCCGACACGGCGGTTGCCGTTCCACTGCTGCTGCCTCCTGGTGCTACGGCGCGATCATAGACATTGAATGTAGGCCCAGCCCAACTTGTATTGGCACGAGTTCCGTCGAGACTGAAAGCTGGAATGTTGGTTTTGCCAAGGATAATCGCGCCTGCCTCCCTGAGCCGAGCCACCAGGGGCGCATCGGATTCGGGGATCAGATCAACGCCACCAAATCCACTACTGAACCCCGCGTAACCGCCGGTTGACGGGAGGCCAGCCACATCCATCGATTCCTTGATAACGATTGGAACGCCATGCAGAGGTCCGCGCGAACCATTGGTCTGCAACTCCTCGTCCAGCATCGACGCAGTCGCCAAGGCGTCTGGCGTGAACGACGTGAAAGCATTGTAATTCTCTTCAAACCGATCGATCCTATCGAGGAATGCTTGAACCACTTCCGTGGCCGTGAATGTCCCTGCTGAATACCCCGCGGCCAAGTCGCCAGTTGTCAATTCCACTACATCAACCTGAGCGTCAAGACGCGTGCCCACGTTGATCGATGCAACAAGGACGATCAGCCGGAAGCCCCATGCTCTGATTGTCGGTATCAACGGGAAAGCTCCTAAAGAATCGAATAACGAACAACCCCTGGAAGAGCGACGCAATATGGCTCGAAGCTGACGTCATTCTGGTACCCGAGCCAACTCGTTGCAAGCACACTTCTCGTCGCGTCTTGCAGCCGCCCTAGGCGGCGGGCCGACCCCGCGAGCAAGACAACCCCCTGGTTCGTGCCGTTGGCCGGTCGATCGTCAGGACTTGGTTTTGGTCTGCGCCTTCAACCACTTCCGAATGTGTTTAGATGCCCAACGGTAATGACTGGCCGTGTTGGCTCGTACGTAATCGCTCAACGTCCAAGTTGGCCCGGCCCAAGTGAATCGGCCAACCGTCACAAAGTCTCGGTCAGAGACCTCCTCGATCAAGTCCAGCATGTGCTGATGAAAGGCGTTGTAGTCGGCAAGCACGGCCTTGAGCGAACGTCGATGGTGCTTGCGATAGATTCGATCGTTGAGCTTCCGGATGTCCTTCCAAGTCAGGCCAGGCGCGGGCACTTCTGGTGTCTCTCCACGCTGGCCAGCCGCGTACCACGCTAGGTTCATTTGCTGCCAACCGATCAAGTGTCCGAGGATATCCTTGACCGACCAGCCGGCCAACGTCGCACCCGCTTGAGTCATCTGTCGTGGCGTCAGCTGTTCGAGAAGCGCATCGAGCTTGCTCCGCTCGACAGCTATCTCTTGCAGTAATTCAGCTTTCGGAAGTCGTTTGCCCATAGCCGACCTTGCGCTGAACTTGCATTCATCTCCGGACGCAGTCGTTGCTTATCGCCAGCCGTGAGATAAGGGATCGTGGGTGCCAACATGAATCGACGCGGCAATTTCCCCAATCCAGAACTCGTGAGGTGAGAAGATCAGTGAGGAGGCATGCGGGTCGGCCAGCAGAGCATCATTCGCTGCCGGATCGCCCGTCGCAGCCGCTCTCCCTGCTGCGACATAATGTCCAGCCCGAAACGCGTGTACGAGATCACCGCTATCGAATTCACCATCGCCATTCCAGTCGCCGGTCGTCCAAGTGCTGTTACGAATCTGCCGATCCTCGAATTCGCCGGCTTGAAACACGAGCGTAAGATCGCTTGAATCAAAAACTCCATCCAGGTTTGCATCCCCTGTGATGCGATTCGGGAGTGGCGTCGTGTATTCAAGGCCCGTCACTCCGTCGACCCAGGGAAGGGACGCACCTCGGGGTTTGTCTGCCACGTAGTCCACGAAGCCGTCACCGTTGATATCGCCCGCGTCACCAAACGCTGCGATCTCAATGTCTCTCATAGGTATGCTGAGGCGACCGACGACATCGAAATTACCTCGGCCGTCATTCAGCACCGTGCTCAGTACGATTTCAGGATCGAGCGGCGGTCCATAGCACCAGGCGTCGGCATGACCATCGTTATCAACATCCGAAACATGGAACTCGGCGACATCACCTGAAGCAAAACTCCCGCATGCTCGCGCCACTCGGGACGCGACGGCATCGGCATCCACGGGCTTCCACAGGAGATTGACACTGTGCACATCAACCACGTCGGAATGATGATGGCTGGTGGCCAACACATCCAGGCGGCCATCGCCGTCCACGTCTGCAAATCGCTCCACCAGATGCCACGTTCTCGCACTACCGTGTGGGGATTGATCATGGACGTCCTGAAATTGGAGGAGCTGTCGAAAGCGATCGCCAAGGTTTTCTTCGACGTATATCGAGCCGTCGCCCGATGTCAGCAGGTCTAAGTCTCCGTCGCCATCGAAATCTCCAGCATCCCTCACGCCCGAGAAAGGCCCAATCACGGTCGACACAAAGTCTCCGATGCCATCGCGGTTCTCAAACAGCGTCATTTCATCATCGGCGATGACCACGAGATCGATGGAGCCGTTTGCGCCAACATCTGTGGGAATGATTCTGCTGATCCCGGCCACGTGAGGAAGTTCGCGGGCCGAGAAGTTGCCCTGGCCATCATTTTCGTACCAGCGGGGCTCGATCGTGACGATGTCGCTGTCGCCGTCTTGGTCTATGTCAGCAAACGTGGAGTCAGACGGCGTATCGGAAAACTCATGGGCAACATACGCGCCCTCGCCGTCCGTATTTGCGAACCATTGGTTTTGGTAAAGCGCATCCAGATCCCCGTCGGCATCAAAATCGACCAGCTGAGTCAGAAGCCATCTGGGCTCAAGTATTTCGCCCATCCTTCGTCGACGACGAATCAGGAGCATCAACATCGCTCCCATACTGAACTTGGGAGAATCCAGTTATTGTTGAGTGAAATGGTGGAAGACAGCATCGTCACGCACATTCGGAATCGAAGTTTGCGGCTTGTCGGTGAGGATCCAAAACCGCCACTATTCTAAACAGCCATGGGATTTGCCGCGCGATTTCGGCCCGCTATTGAATCGATGCGCGTGATCTGCCAAATCACTAACCCGCTGCCGGGGGGCAAGACCGTCCGACCGGCTCGGTCACTATGGGGAACGTTTCTCTTCGTCGACAAGGGATTCAGCTGTTCGAAGCGCGAACTCCCTCAACTTCGAGTAGTCGCTGATAAGATCTTCGATCTGGATGTCATAACGAGCGTGTGGCGATGCTCCAACGTTCTCGATAACAGCTCCGTCCGGACGACAGAAGAGCACGCGCGGCATTCGAACTTGGATTCCAGACTCTGGTAGAGTCAGCCGTCGTGCCTTGGAACCAGCACCCATCGTCGATTGTCCCACAAGTGTTGCGCGTCCAGTGTCTTGCATGTAGACTGCAAAGATGTCGGCCGCCGATGCCGTAAACTCATTCGTTAGTAGCAGGATTGGTTTCGTATAACGGCCGTGACCCGTTTGACGTTCACCGACAAAAGAGACGGACTTCGTCAGCCGCACTTCATGCCGCATCGCCCCGCGGATGGCGTCAGCAACACCGCGGACTTGATCTCTTTCGGCAGCAGAGATCGACTTGTTGGACGAGATCGTGCTCCAGACTTCCAGCTCTGCTGCACTGGCCAAGAATCGGTAGCGATAAGACGGAAATTCGTCATCCATCAGCAAGGCCAAGATAGCCGCACCGTATTCGACATTTCCACCATCGTTGAAGGTGATGTCGAGGATCAGCACATCGGATTGCTGTTGCAGGTCGTCCAGTGCCTTCGCGTACGATTCGAGCTGTTGCTTGTAGGTCTGGCCGTCGACCATAAAGTTGGGAATTCGGAGAAAGCCCACACGTCTGCCGGTCGCCATTGTTGCAACGTACGCTGTGGAAGGAGCATCTAATTCAACTGCCCCGTCGGGGACGCCGATCGGAGAATGCCATTTGTCATGATACGGATGAGGTATCTCCTTGGTGGTGCGTTGCTCCCAAGTCAGTTCGGCCTGCACGTCCGCTTCGCCAGCCCTCTCAACCACCAGATGCGCTACTCCGTTTTCCAACGGCAGTACCTTGCCATATCTTCTCCCTAGCATCATGGCCGCATATCGCTGCACAGCGGTAGGTGAACTCTTGCCGATGTACGCCGCGATGGTCGACAATTCATCGGCAACCGGTCGGCCGTTGAATGACACGATCTGATCACCAACCCGAAGTGATCTTGCGGCGGGCAGCTCTCTCGCTATGGATGTAACCACGACTCGTCCCTGAGCGAAATCGGATTCAAAACCCAAATAGGATACGCGTTTCTCGGCGACATGAGTGTAGAAATGAGAATCGTGGAATTTCGCTATCGTTCTTTGAAGAAGGCGATGGAAGTCGGCGGTTGATTCGACGTTGGCAAGTTCTGCGAAGGTCTGGCGACGAAGTGCATCAAGCTCCAATCCGCTTTCCCTCTTCGTCGCCAACGCGACATAGCCTCTGTCGATCTGTTCAAAAAAGAAATCAAGATCTCTGTGAAAGGCTTGCCGCGTGTCAGCAATCGCGGGTGATCCAAGGATCAGCGTGCAAGCGAGAAACCAGAAGAGCTTCGCGGTACGGGTCATATCACCCTCCTTCTGTCGCCGGAAGACGGTCACGTTGAAGCTGTTTTGATTTCGTTGCCCTCGCGAGATTCTTGGATATAAATCCGTCCCGTCTTCGTCGGAAGACAGCCACACGAGGACCAGGTGAGGGATTGATCGCCACGTGCCGGCTAAAACACCAACTGGCATGGATGCGGCAGAGCTAATCCGACGATGGTCTCGTACGTGATTCCACCGCTTCGTCATAGCGACGTTGCATCTCTTCAGGTGATACATCTTCAATACTGTGCCCAATGTTCCATCGATGGCCAAAGGGGTCGCGAATGATACCCGTTCGCTCGCCGTAGAACTGATCCTTCGGTTCCATATCGACGCGGGCTCCGAGTTTCGCAGCATTCGCGATGATTTCGTCAGCGTTGTCAACGTGAAGATGAATCGTGAAACACGCGGCATCGTCTGAATTAGGCCCTCTTACGCCAATCTCCGGGAACTCATCAGAGAGCATCAACGTGGTCCCATTAAAATCGAGTTCCGCGTGCCCAATGCGACCTCCCGGCTCGGTTAGTCGAAGTTTCTCTCGAGCACCAAATGCCTGCGTGTAAAAGTCGATTGCCTCATTGGCATTCTTGACGCAGAGATAGGCAAACAGTTCACGAACGGCCATAACCGTCTCCTTCTATCGATTGCGAAACAGCTCCATTATGGGCAGTCGCGATTCGCAGTTCTTGCGAAAGCAAGGGAATTCCGGCGAGACCACCAGACGGTTCGCAGCAAGCTACTGCTTCGCATCATCCAGCCGGGCGTTGCCGCCGAAGTTGTGGACGAAACAGAGCTTCTTCCACAGGTTGATTCACTTTGATTGAATCGAGTTCGACCTGCATCCATGGTATGGGATCGCGCCCGACACGCTCTGCTTGCCCTTTCACTGCGACGATGGCGGAGGGTCCAACTTGATGTGTTTCGAGTACATCGACGGTTGAAAAGTGTTTTCCTCCGTACTCGAAAGAAATCTGAATGGGAAACCCGCGCAGTTCTCTAGAAAATGCGACCACATATCGTTTGCTTCGCTCTGGGTAGTCAACCAGGTAAACATCGCAGGTCTGCTCGCGCACCTCGCGAGATTCAAGGTAAGTCATCCGTTGCTTGACTTCATCCCAGATTTCGTTCTTCGCCAAGTCGGACCACATTGCTATCGATGGATCACCCCAAGCCCAAAGGTACGGCGCATTCAAAGGATGTGTATCCAGCTGCTTGAACCCCAAGAAACTTGATCTTTCAATCCGAAGTGGATTCTGAACCCAATACCACCGCCCATCAAAGCCAGCCTTTCTCCCAGCCACACGAACAAAGAACTTCTCGCCGTCAACTGCCACTTTTCTCCTGTCGCCGTTGAAGCTCAGATATTCGAACTCGCAACTACGAACTGCTCGAGGGACAGCTGAGATCTCTGCAATGGATAAGACGGCCGAATCATCCTCCGCATTGCAAATCGTCATCGCGAAAAGCAAGAGCGAGCCGGACAGGATCTGAACAAGTAGTCGGGACATCACTCCTCCTCATTCCGGAAGCATGCGGATGATTCGCTCTTCGATCGCTATTCCACAACGTAGTCGATGACAACCTTGTCGGCATCGATCCAGCTTCGATGCGCGCGATGCAATACGCACCAGTGTAGCAGGCGCGTGACGGCAATCGAGAAGGGATTGTGCCAATGATGCTCGATCGGTGCAATCGCCGTCGTTCTATTGGATGGCCCACTCCGCCAACCATGGCTTAGGCGTCGGGCTTTCCGGCGAAGAACCATAACAAGGCCAGCCTTGGCTAAAGGTTCGGATGACCCAGCGGTCGCTATGCCACCGAAGACCGTAGGAAATGACGGTTTCACGTGTCTCGGCAGCTTCATCCTCGAACGGCGCGACATACTCGACACCTCGCATTGTCACGCACGCTTGGGCGCCTTCTTGCCAGTGACTGTCCAGCTGACGCAGGTAAACCCACCGGCCAAACTCATCTCCAAGAAACATGGATTCAAACTCCTGCTCGCGTGTCGTGAGATCCATGTCCAGGTTCGGCCAGGCTGCTGCAACCCGACTCCAGTCACGAGCTAAGATCCCTTCGTGATAGTCTCGGATTGGTTCCAATAGCGATGCATCTATGCGGCCGGCGTTCAATTCAAAGGCGGGCTTATCGGGAGGGCAGATTTGAAGATCGGGAGGTGGATCTTGACCGGCCGGGATGTAGATATCCTCTTCCATCGGTTCGTCATCAAATTGATCAGCCCCGCCGGATTCCCAGTGTTGCTGCCATTGTTTCCACCATGAATCGAATTGGGCGCCCCACTCGGGCAAAGACAGAGGTACGCCAGCGGACGATACATCCACGCCTGCCCCCTGGAACATCAGCGACGACCGAATGGCCTCCGGGCGACAATGTCCGCTGTCCAATGTTACGAAGAAGCAGAATCCGTTTGGTAGTTCGCTCTCAAGGGGATCACCAAGGAGCCAGTCAACGTGCGCTGATGTTTGTAGATTTAGCAATTCGTCACGTGAATTGATGGCCGATCTGCACTCAATCGACTCGAATCGCAGTTGCCGAAAGTCGTCGAGTGTAAGAAATCCAGGGGCCGATAGCTCTGAGAATCGTTTCTCGAAACTCGCCGCATCGTAATAGGCTGCGATCCGCTCGACCGACGAAATCCGAAGCTCTACAGCGCGATCGGGTACGTCAGAACCATCAGGCGATCTTCTCAGGCAGTGAAACGTCAAACTCGCAGTTTGCAGAGATGGATCAAACTCGACCGTGGACAGAGTTGCATCGTGAAGAAGCGCCGGTATGTCTAAGACGCTTGTTTGTTGATCAGTCACTTGTTACCTCCAGAGCTAAAACCGTGTATCGGGGTTGCCGGTGGGTGGCGAGTCTTCGGGCACCCTCGACGCGGAGTCTCAACCCAAGAATAGCTCATCACAACGGCCTCCGATCTATTGCTCGCCGATTGGCCTTCACATGTGTGAAACGATGCGACAAAGTTGGGCCCCGCAGCACGGGTATCTGCAGATTCGGATAGGATGGCGGACTGTCCCAAGCAGGCGCCGGTATTGAACGCTTCGTGCGACCATTTGTTAAAGGGAATACCACTTTCGTGTCTCGCGCAACGACGCTGGTCTCGATTCTTATTGCGTTAAGCTGTTTCGGTTGCCGTGACGACCGCATTCAGATCGGAACTCACGCTGAGTTACTACCAACGGAGATGACGTCGACGGAACTCTCGCCGAGTTGGCCGGGACTCTTGGGGCCTCATCGGAACGGAGTTTCCACCGAACGGAATCTCGACACGCGTTGGCCCGATGCCGGTCCCAACTTACTTTGGTCGATCGAGGTCGGCAGCGGGTATAGCTCGCCCGTCATTGTCAAAGAGTCTGTCGTCCTGTTACATCGTATGAGCGACGAAGAACGCATCGAATGCTTTGATGCTAACACCGGCCAATCGCGATGGAGCTACGGCTATGAGACAACCTACCGTGACGACCTGGATCGATATAGCGACGGCCCGTACAGCACACCGTTGATTCACGACGATCACGTGTACGCAGTCGGCGCGCAAGGACAAATGCACTGCCTGTTGCTGACAAACGGTTCGGTCGTTTGGAAGCGAATGCTGCGCGAAGAATACGAGGTCCCGCAGAGCAATTACCCTGTGGCTGCAAGTCCTTGGATCGATGGCAACAACCTTATCTTCAATCTGGGCGCGGCCGAGCAGAATGCGGGAGTCATTGCTCTGCACAAAGAAACGGGTGAAACCGTCTGGACCGCCACCGACGAGTCGGCTGGATGTGCAACACCCTGCAGTGCCACCATTCACGGCAAGCGGCATGTAATCGTGTTCACAAAGCAATCCGTTGTTTCCCTCGTGCCCGATACGGGCGAAGTTCGCTGGATCGTACCGCACGAGTGCAAGGCACCGGATTCCGAAAACGCCACATCGCCGATTGTGGAGGACGATCTGTTGCTGGCCGTCACGGGGCCCGGGCCCGGAAGTCTCTGCTTGAGGATTCTGCCGGACGGTGGATACGAGGAAGTGTGGCGCAACCGTCGCGTCTTGGACAGCCAATTCAACTCGCTGATCTGCCTCAACGGGTTCGTCTACGGCTTCTCGGCTATCGGGCAAGGTGGAGCCTCGCTTCGATGCGTCGAACTCGCGACGGGCAAGCTGCGCTGGCGATTTAACTCCGATTTGGATCGGGGTCAAGGTTTGTCGGCTGATGGCAAACTGATTCTACTCGGTGAGTTCGGCCACCTCGCAGCGTTAGAGGCTGACCCGGTCAAACCGATTCAACTGTCGATGACGTCCGAGCCAGTCTTAGAAGGTCCCTGCTATTCCTCACCAGCACTCTGTCGTGGCAAACTCTACCTTCGCAATGAACAGCGAATGTTGTGTCTTGACGTAAGCGGCATGCCAACCGAAGTCGCATCCGCCGACGAGGAGATGCGCGACTGACGACCTTCAGCAACTCTCATAGCAATCAGGCGGGTCATTGGCGAGCAGGGAACTGGACCATTTCAAGAACTGCTAGGAATACCGTCACCAGCAATAACAACATGGACCCGATGTAGAGCGGCAAGCCAATCAGAAAGACGATCTCGCGCGCGACCTTTGGCATCAGCTTGCTAACAGCGAATATCCCACGGGAGATCCAGAACAAAACAACGCTCAATCCGATGCCTTGTGCAGCCGGATGGATCGGGCGGACGCACAAGACCAGGCCGATAGCAACCATGGTCGTCGCGAAGAAGAGGTAGCCAAGCCGGAATTGTCTCGAAGTTTGGATTGCTTCATCGGGTTCAACGGACATTGTCATCGGCTTCTCGTCGATTGAACTTTGCACCCATACCGGACAACGGGTGCTTAGACCACCTTGGCAACATAGTCAGCTTGCCAATCAAAACCACATTCACATAGATGAGATGAATCGTCGGCTCTCTCCTCCTGACAGAAAGGACAAATATCTTGCTCGGCGACGATCATTACCTGTTTACCAAGTTCAACGCCGCAGCCGGGGCACGGCTGACGATTGTGCAAATTAATGCACCACTCCCCAAAGCATTTGGGACACTGATCATCTGAGACGGTGATTAGCTTGCCCTCAACTTCGTATCCGCGCGGATCGGCATCCCCGCCGATCGTGAAGAGTTCTCCATCGTCGTGATAGCTCACCTGAAGCCAGCTGAGTTTCGTGGATTTTTGCGCCTCCCGGTGCAAAACGCCGACCTGAATCTGCACGTACGGCATCACATCCTCCGGCGCATAGAGATCGCGCACACGAGCTAGAGTGTCTTGAACCTTGATGCGCCGTTTGGATCGGTAGGCTCGGTAAAGTTGCTCCCGAAGTTCATCAAGTTCATCCAATAACGATCGAAATTGCGCTGGTGTCATGGCCTTCTGCCTTGGCGACCGGACATCGGCGTGCCTGCGCTAGGCCGTGCGGATGAACCGGTGTCTTGAGATGATATCGATTCCGCACATTGCACGCCACGCATAGAACCGGTGTGCGATCCCGTTGCGTTTCCATTGACGATCTGGTGGTGTTGGCGAATGACGGGGATGCATGGGCTCCGCCTGAGTCTTACGCTCCAGCATTCCCAACTTCATCTGGCCGAATGAACTGGACGATTGTACCGGTCAATTCTAACTGGTCCTTCAGCCGATTTGCGTCGTCGATATGAAATGGCTTTCGGATCAGCCCCCTCGTCGTCCTGAATCCATCGAGAATCGAATCGGCTTGCGACAGGGTGATAACTTCCATCAGCGTTTCCGTGGCTGCTTGCGCGTCGCCGACCTGAACAATAAACAACATAACGCGATCATCGTGACCCGTTGCGATCTGCAATTCGGGAGGGATCTTACCCAAGACTGCTTGCGTTAGCGCTAATGCAAATCGGGATTTGGCGTCTTCAGACGTCATGAGCCGTATGCCTCGAGAAACGTTTCCGCTGCCTCCAGCATTCTACCGCTCTGCGCCGCATCGTGCGCAGGCGTTAACCGAAAAAGATGATGGTTGGGATGAGTCGCAGTGCGACAACATTTGATAGCCTGGGATGCCAATCGATGTCAATTCCAGGTGTATGATGGACCGACATCGTGGAGTCGCGACGCGATGGTATCTCTGCGGCTGGTGCGGACGTCGCACGCGTTGGGCGCAACATATTAAAATGTCCACCTGTCACTTCGTGACCGCCGTGATTCTCTCACCACGCGGTCCACTTGTTGTAAACTCTAAGAATGACCGACGGTTATGCAGAACTAACATTGGATCGGCAGCATCCACCAGCGCCAGGATTGCTCCGCAACTTGCGAATCGCATCCTCGTCGACGTGTGGTATCGTTTGCTTGCTGATTTTTTCTTGGCGGGTACGGAGCTTTTCGTGCTGGGATTCTGTTTGGGTACAACTACCCCTTTCGAAATCTGCTCATCTAATATCTGCCGAAGGTCGCATCGTGATTTGGTTCGAGCACTCTTCGCAATTGAAGAGCTGGTTTAGGTTCGATGTTGACCCTATGAGTATTCATCGCTCGGGTACGGGCGGCGACAGGCATCCTTGGATTGGGTTTTATTTCGGAAGCAACACTACCACTTTGAAGTTCGCTCACTGCTTCCTTATGATGGTGTCCGCAGCCGTTGCGGCGCTTCCGTGGTGTCCACCCCGTTTCGGTCTCCGCGGCTTTCTCATCGTGACGACGGCAATCGCCATTGCGGTGAGTGCAATTGCCGCGGCGGACAGTTGGCCTCGCTGAACGAGCAGGTAAGTGATGAAGAAATCATGTCTTGCCAGTTGGATCATCTTGATTCTTTTGGGAAGTGTTTCGTTCGCCCAGGACGAAGACATCTTCAAGAGGCAGTGGGAGGGCTACTTTAAGAAAGTTGCCGACGGCTATTCGATTGGGCCTGATGATTCCGACAAGAGGTTTGACATGCTGGCCGAACCGATTCATCGGTTCTACAACACGGGCTCGGGAAATTACATGCGGGGCGCTTTCTTCGTCTGGACGGATGAAGGTCGAGCGTCGGCCATTGCGTCGTTGTGGTCATTTGGACCCCTTGATGGTGGCGAGGCGATGGTCGCTCACGAGCTGCACTCATTATCGCCCCTGACATTAAGGGCACGTCGCGACGGCGTCGCACGTGATTGGTGGTATCCTCGCAAAGCCGGACTAGACTTCGTACAGCTCAACGACGTCGCTGCTCCCAGACAAAGTCGCGGCCTCCGTCTCGCGCAAATGCGCTCGATTGCGCGAAGCTTTACCGGATTCGTGGAGCGAAATCAAAGGGACGATCAACTCCGACTGCTTGGCGAACCTCTGTTCCGTTACACGGAGAACGCGGGTCGCAAAAAAGTAATTGATGGCGGAGTCTTCGCGTTCTTTACCCGCTGGGATCCCGAAGTACTACTGGTTGTCGAGGCGCACGAGCTGTCCGGAAAGAAGACTTGGGTGTACTCCGGAGCGCGAATGACTAGCGTACCAGCGTCCCTTCATCGAGATGGCGTCGAGGTTTGGAAGGTTGATTGGGTACCCACCACCAATGAGCCAACCGAGGCTTATCACACCGTCCATCGCGTGGACATCGTAAGCCCAAGAGCTTTACCCTGAAGAACGTTGTCTTCTAGTCGCCGTCTTCTCTTTGGTTCGTCGCGGTGGCCCAGGATCTAGCGTAACCAACTGATGATGATAGCAACGCCATCGCCAAGGTAATGGCGAGGCTCGCTCAAACAGCCAAGCTTCTCGGCCTTTACCTAAAACTGGATTTGGCGCATCATGTGGAGCCGCCGCGACAGATCGTCGTCGTTCGCTTAACAGGAAGTATTTTGCGAACGCAAACGCTCAAGGACCCAACAACGATCATCGCGCGACCAGGCATTCCCGCTAGAAAACAGTCTACGGCTGTATCGCCAGGAAGTCCGTTCCGCGCATGGCTGCCTCCATCACCGTCTGTCTCATCAACGACACATCGGATCAGCAGAATTGGGGCTGTCAGGCAACATCGGCGGCACTCAAAAGGTTGATCCAACAACTAGCCCCCGACGTACAGATTCGCTCCATCTATCTCGGTGCATTGCGCTCGGAGTATGCGCAGGTTCATATTCGCGTGGTGCAACGAAATGTTTCCTTTTTGAACAAGCCAGGAAACCCGTGGGAGCCTATGTCGCGGACACGAAGTGTGATCGAATCGCTTCCGAGTGTGATTCGCCGTCGGCTACTTGAGATCACGCCCTGCCGATGGTTTCCGAAGGTGGCCGACGAGTTCGACGAATTCGCTCACATGTGGCTCAGCCAGCAGGAACCCAGTGGAATGCTGCCGATCTTGCAGGAATCCGACCTGGTGGTCTTTAACGGCGAAGGCAGCATACTGCAGCGGGCCCCTAAAGGAACTCGTCCGTTGTTCTTGCTCTATTTGGCCAAGCATTACCTGGGCAAGCCTTGCGCTATCATCAACCACACCGCGCATTTGGAAACGAGTGTCCCCGTGTTGCTGGCGATGGCTCGGCGCGTGTATCCAATGATGGACTATGTTTCCGTACGGGAGCCAGCATCGCGACGCAACTTGATTGAGAATCAAGTTCTTGACGACGTAGAGGTGGTGCCTGATGCGCTGTTCGCCGACGCGTTGCACGATGACGTATCGGGCCGCGTATCAATGACAAGGTATGGCGGTTCGAGTAACCGACAGGTTTGCATCTCGGGCTCATCGCTCAGCCGTTTAGCTTCTCCCTGGCGCCCCGATGCCTCCTTCGAGGATCTGGTCGCGGCTCTGCGCGAACGAGACTTAGAACCTGTGCTGGTCGCCAAAGACGAGTCGGACCAATTCCTCCGCAACGTCGCGCAACGTACAGGCACTCCGTTCTTCGGCGCAGAGCACACGCATGACGAACTTACTGCGCTACTCGAGAAGAGCCGTTTATTCATCAGCGGCCGCTATCATCCAAACATCTTGTCGGCCATGGCCGGTTGCCCGTTTCTTCCGCTCACTGCGAATTCGCACAAGATCGAAGGCCTCTGCGAATTACTTGAGTATCCTCTTCAGCGAGCCTTTGAGTTCTTTGACCTGCGCCAACAGATGCCGGAGTTGCTGTCAGGGGTGGAGTCTTTGTTGTGCGATGACCAACTCCGCCAACGGCTGCCCATGCGAGTTGCGGAGCTTGCCGAACAAGCTCAGTTGCACTGCGCACGACTTCAAGAAGTTCTCGGCAGTCATTCGCGCGTCAGGGTGGCGGGATAGTCAGCGAATCTGAATCGCCGGGCGATTTTCACGTTCCCCTTCGGAAATAACCATCCGGTAGCAATCCTGCGCGCAGGGTCCGCCGGACAGCTTCGGCTAGAATTGCACGCGTTCCTTGTTGCCGGAATCTTGACGGCGAGGGGCTTCGTTGCCGCCGGTGTCTCGTAAGCGCCGGTGGCAGTGTTCGAAAAATCCGAAGAACATTCAGGAATTCGCCGGACAAACGAGCGGTTGCGGCGTCCACCTTTTGGTGACCTGGTTCGGAGCAAAAGTTCGTATGGAAAGTCAATCACCCCCGCCCGCTGATCGTCACGACGATGATGCGCGAATGTTTCGCGAATTTTTGTCCGGGGATCGCGAGGCCATGTGCCGGTTCGTGCAGCGATGGGAAGCGTCGATGTATCGGATTGCGTTTCGCATCGTGAAACAGTCTTCCGACGCTGAAGAAGTTCGTCAAACAGTCCTGTTGAAAATGCTCCAAGCTCCAGACTTGCTTCCCCAAGCAGAACGAATTGGGGCATGGATCCGTCGTTGCGTCGTGAACGAGTCGATCTCGTTGGTGCGAAAACGTCGACGTCAGTTTCAGCTCGATGTTTACGATACGCCCGCCGTTACAGCCGATGAACCAAATGACGGCGTTGAGCGACTGCAATCACTCCTGGCGGACTTGGAGCCTAGGCAACGAGCTCTGCTTGCCTTGCGATTCGATGAAAACCTGACAGTGCGACAGATCGCTGAAGTTATGGAAACACCCAGGTCAACGATCTACGAAAACCTGCAGTCGGCGATCGAATCATTGCGAAAACTTTTCGAATCAACGCAACAAGGGAATAGATTATGAAAAATCAATCCAGCGGAAATGGTGACGAGCTGTTTGACGGAGAAGCGGACGTTCGTGCGATGTTCCAGTCGTCTGTTCCGGTCGCTCCAGCGTTCGATTTCGATGGTCTACCACCGATGACAAGCCAGGCGACGCCTCGAAACAACCGCAAACTTACCAGACGTGTCGCGCTGGCCATCGCGACTGGTTTGGCCGCTAGTTCCGCGACCGCGTTGGTCCTGCTTCGTCCAAGGCTGACCTTTGCCCAGGTGCAAGAAGAGGTTTCTGCCACCAAGTCGGTACGTTACGAATGGAAAAAACTCGGTGAGCTTGCAAACCAAGACATTCAATACGCCAAAGGCATCATCGAGAATGCAAAGTACAGCGAAGAGAAGTTTGCTGAGCTCTACGGTTCGAAGTCGGCCGAAGAACAACAGGAGATTCGAGAGCGAACGGCCCAATCCTTAAGGGAGGCCGAGCGCTATTTGAAGCAACGCGACAAGAACCCTCCCTACGACCGCGTTTTCGTCCTCGGTCGATATCTACAGCGGCAAGAGCGGAGGGGCGTTTCTGGCGAAATCGTCGACATCACGGATATGACGACGGGAAAAAGTATTCGACTAAATCACAAAGATCGAACGGCAACGGTGTTTACTTCACAGACGACGATCAGTGCAAAGACTGGCGAAAAGAAAACGAAAGAGATCGTCGAGAAGCCGAACCTTGAAGTCGACTTCTACAGTAGCATCCACAACATTCCGGGTGACGCCGAGCCACTGGATGAGACGCGTACAATCAACGGTACGCTGTGCGTCGGCTTCAGGGCATCATCTACCGATGGGCCTTACACTCGGATTCGGACATTTTGGGTCGACAAAAAAACAAAGCTGCCGAAGCAGATCGACATTCGCCTTCGGTCGGATGACAAGTTCTATTCTCCCGCTGACTTTTCAATGGTGAATATCGAATTTGATGTAAAGCTCGATAAAGCTCTTTTTAGTACGGACATACCGGCCGGATACAAGGTCAAGAAGTCCGGTTTCGTAGACATCACCGAGTGATGTCGGCGACGTGCCGCGGACGACGGCTCGGCGGTTACGAACAGCGACCGCGCTCCTGCTATGACTGCCGGTCGTCTTGATTGCCATCGCGAGCGTGACAAGTCGACAGGTTTGACAGTACCATGAAGCGATGTCAGTCAGTTCCTCATCGTCGAATGAAGGGCAAGATCGTTGCAAATTGCGATAGCAGGCGGCCATGGGCAGATTGCGATGCTGCTGCATCCCGTGTTGAAGGCGCATGGTCATCACGTGCGCGGACTTATTCGCAATTCTCTTCACGCAGATGAAGTCCGAGATGCGGGAGCGGAGCCTGTCCTCTGCGATCTCGAGAGTGAGGATGACGTCACTGAGAGTGTTTCGGGTGTCGATGCGATTGTCTTTGCTGCCGGCGCAGGTCCGGGGAGTGGAGCCGCGCGAAAGCTGTCGATGGACCGCGATGGAGCGATCAAACTCATCAACATCGCAATGCGGATGGGCATCAAGCGATATGTCATGATTAGCGCAATGCATGCCGAAGAGCCGAGAGGTGACAATGTATTTCAGACCTACCTGCGTGCGAAGGCAGAGGCAGACGATGTGTTGCGTCGCAGTGGACTGGACTACACAATCATTCGACCCGGACGCCTGACGAATGATCTGGGCCAGGGACGCGTCCGAGTAGGCGATCGACTGCCACGAGGCGAGATTGCACGCGCGGATGTAGCTGCCGTCGTCGCCCACGTTCTGCATACTCCGCAGACAATCGGCCACCAATTCGACTTAACTTCTGGTGAGCAGAGTATTGCCGAGGCCGTCCTGACGGTGACGGGACAGCAAGACGCGTAACGGAGTCCACAACACGCGCCTAGTTGCCAAGCTCCTTAATCCGGAAGTTGCGATACTCGTGCAAGCCATTTTCGCCTTGCAGGCCGATATAACCGCGTGTCAACCCTCCCGCGTCATCGGATGTGCTGACGACTTTGTCATTCAATCGAACTTCGACGCGTGGCCCTTCGATCGTGATCTGATATTCGTTCCACTCACCGGTCGGCTTGAGCAGCTTTTGCGTGAGCTCGACATCCAGGTTATGTTTCGTGCCGAATATCTTGGCCATCCTCGCAGTATTCTCGATCTGTACTTCGTATTTGCGGGTTGGCCAGTTGTCACCTTCCGTGTTGGACCGCAGAAAGACCCCACCATCCTGTTTGGGTTTCAAGAAGCGGAACTCGAGCCGGAAGACGAAATCCGAGTATTGCTTGTCGCTACGTAACCAACCCAATCCACCTCGATGTTTCATGACTCCATCCTCCACGACAAATTTCGCGCCGTTCTCCAGGTGCCATCCATCAAGCGTCGTTCCGTTGAAGAGCTGCGTAAATCCCGCGTCATCCTCGGCCAAGGCTGCCTGAGACAAGACCAAAAAAAGTAACGCGCCTGCGATTATGGGGGTTCGATGCATTTTCTTGTTTCTCAACGATGGCGATAAGTTTTGGTCACTTCCAGGCACGATTCTATCCCGAAATCGAGTCACCTGCACCACAAGTCGCTACGCGACAGCATTTGATGGCCCGATGGTTGGGATAAGTCGCAACGCGACAACATGCGATAGCCTGATGGTTGAGACAAGTTGCAGTGCGACAGCATTTGATAGCCTGGGATGTCAATCGATTGACATCCCAGGCTATCCACTGGCATCGCTCCGCGACTCGCCGACGTGCCTATCACCCTCGCGATCAGAGCCCGTTTACTTCCTCATCAAATCCATCAGCGCCAGCACTGTCGCCTCGACACCGGTTTTAATGGAAGGCTCCGGTGAAATCTTGAAGAAAGGAGAGTGATGTGACGGCACCTTGGGACCGCCCGCCTCTTCCGCATCAATATCGGCCTTTGGTGTTCCACCGACCGAGAAGTAGACGCTACGGATCGGCGGGTCCGTCGTGAAGAACGGAAAGTCCTCGGCTCCCATCCCCTTCGAGTTCTTTGCCACAAAAGCGTCATCCATCATGATGTCCTCGCCCATCTTCTCGGTCCACATCTTTCGCAACCGTCGGGCGAGCTCGGCATCGTTAATTGTGGGTGGTGTAGATTCCGAGTACTTTACTTCGGGCAGTTTGTCTTCGGGCAAGCCGGCGGCGCGACCTAGGTTTTCAGCAATGCGCTTAATACCCTCAAGCAGAAGTTCGCGTGTTTCCGGGCTGGTGTTGCGAACGGTCAGCTGCAGAACGGCGCGATCTGAGATGATATTGTGCTTGGTGCCGGCATGAAACGATCCGACGGTGACGACACCCGGGTCGCGGGGCGGCAGCTCACGAGAAACCAGCGTTTGCAAAGCCAGGACGATTTGTGCCCCGAGGACAATCGGGTCTTTACCACGGTGCGGTGAAGCTCCATGGGCACCGACACCATGCACAATGATGTCAACAGCGTCAGCTCCGGCGTAAGGGCTGCTGTCAGAAACGGCTAGTTTGCCGGCTTCCCCACCAGACCAGACATGCAGCGCGAGCGCATAATCGGGCTTGCCGAAACGACTCCAAAGGTTGTCCTCCATCATAGCGCGTGCACCCATCACGCGTTCCTCGGCCGGCTGCCCAATGAGCATTAGCGTTCCTGACCATTGGTCCCGGCTCGATGCCATTCGCCGAGCCGCCCCGACAAGCGACGTGATGTGAACATCGTGTCCGCAAGCGTGCATCACCGGAACGATCTCGCCCGTTATCGGACTTTCCTGCTTGGCCTTCGAAGCATTCGATAGACCGGACCTTTCCTCAATCGGAAGACCGTCCATGTCAGCCCGCATCATGACCATCGGACCGGGTCCGTTTTCCATGATCGCTACGACTCCCGTTCCGCCGACGCCCTCGCGGACTTTGAACCCTGCGTCGCGCAGTTCCTTGGCCAGGCGAGCGGCCGTCTTCGTCTCGACCAGCGATAACTCCGGGTTGCGATGCCAATGGTCAAATAATGGCCAGAGGTGACTTTCGTAGTCGGCGTCGATGGCCTCGCGCAGCTCTGCCGGACTTTGGGCGAAAAGTGAAACGGTTAGGGTAAGCACCAAAATAAGCGCTGAGCAGACGGTTTGCATGATGTTCAATCCGGAGCGTTTTTGTCTGGAGACGGAATTCACAACGCAAGCGTTCAATTGTCGTGAGCACCATTGTGCGCCTAGGCAGAGCCGCATGTCCAGCGATTACACGAGTATCAAACCTGAATCACTTCGTGCCGCTACCGGAATAAGCTGAGTCTAGGCGATTACTTGAATCACGAAGATTCATCATGCTGATCGATCAGCCTTAGTGCGCTTTCTGCGAAACGCTTGCCGAGTGTTTTGTATCCCTCCGCCGAGTAATGCAGATCGTTCTCGATGGCCCTACCGCGGCGATTGACACCATCATTGAGGTCATCGGTGTCAACCCAAGCAAACCGGGAATTCGCATCCGCAACCTTGGCCTGGATCTCACGAATCATGGTCCAGTGAGGATACTTCTGGTTTGCCATGTCGAAATCGCTGAGACGACCGATCACGAAGTTTACATCTCTGCGTGCAATGTCTTTGCTGAATTGTTCATGAAGGCCCTTGAGACTGTTCTCATAGACCACGCCCCACTTCATTCTTGCATCCCTTTCGCCCTGCATCCAAATGAAGGTAATGGAGTCGAGGGTCTGCCCTTTGATGGCCGGCTCGACCTTTTACATAAGGCGATCATAGAGGTCTCCCGTGGTCTCCGGCGCCTGGCCGTCGGGTGACTTCCAGTCCCGATACCAGCGTTGAATGGGTTGCCCTCCCATCGCATCTTGGACCACGATCACCCGATCGCTGCCGAGCGCTTTGGTAACCGCCGGCGTAAACGCCTCAGCCGGTCGATGACCCTGCATGTTCGATTGCCCGGAGAGGACGAACAAATGCTTGCCGGTCGATTCTGCAAATAGACTCGTACCGCAAAACACGAGACTCACTAACAACGAGAACAAAGTATTACTTAAGGTCATTTAAATGTTCCTGCCTACTTCTTTCGCTTGCCAATAAAGGTTGTGTTTCAGACCAAGCGTTTCTCGTTGACGTTTCACACAGCTCCTACCCCTTTTGCTCGCAACTGGCAACGTGTTCATTCAATGAATAGTGAAGCGCGGAGGGAGACGATGCGCCTATTCAACTTCGGCCAACTTGATTTTCTCCATGGCGACTTTCGACCGCTTCTCGTCATATCCATACCAGGCGTCAATCACCTTGCCTCCGGGATCGATAATGTAGGTCATCGGCACGGCAGTCACCCCACCGAGCGTTTCGTACTTCATCATCGCCGTGTTGGCTTGCTCTGTGGTGTCGAGGATATTGCAGAAATTGACGCCATTGTCTTCGAGCAGTTCCTCTGCTTTGTTTCGATCATCCGCTGTATTCACTCCGAGGACTACGAGGCCTTGATTCTGGTACTTTGCATGAAGCTCCTGGAGATGACCTATCTCCTCGCGACACGGCGGTCACCCAACTCGCCACTTAAACAACCAGACAAAGTTGCCTCGGAAATCTGAAAGGCGAACCGTCGCACCGTCCAGCGCAGCCAGTTCGAAGTCTGGAGCTTGAGTACCAGGCTTCAAGAGGCCCGCTTCAATCGGGGGCATTTTCCACTCTCTCCAGTCCGCCGGCGGGCTCCACGCAAACTTGTCTGCCGAGATCTTCGCGTTGACCACAACATTGGACCAGTCTTCACGCATGACGATGTCGTAGCTGGCCCGAACCACTTGCTTCAGTCTGCGTGGGAGATGATCTTTGGTGGACAACCAGAGTTTCCAACTCCGCTGCCCTTTCATGATGCTCACCTCGATCACGTCACACGGCTCATCATCAATTGACTCAACTCCGATGTGGCGCACGCCATCCACGTATGGCTGAAGAGAGTCCGTATAGCCGTGAAATGTGCTTGGGTTGAGAATCGTCATGGTCATCCCTGCACCGAGCTTGCTGGTCTCGTGCGCAATGGAGTGCACGCCTGGCAGAGTCGGCTTCTTCATGAAGGAGGTCAGACGGTACTTCTCGTACTGGTCGGCAAATTCTCCCGAGTGCTCCCATACGTATCGAGGTCTTCCACCCGGCCAGTGAATCCACAGGTGGTCTCCGTCTCCGATGAGGACGCCCGAGACTTCATCTTCTCCGAAACGTGATGCCTCGATACGGAAGTGGTTCGGTTTCTTCAACCACGTGCGATAAGTGGCGTGCCCAAGTTCCTTTCCCTGAGCCTCCCAACGATAAACGCTGTCGTAGCTTAGCGAGTCCGCTTTGCGCAGCACCCCTATCATCTCATCGTAAAGAGCACGCGCGGCCGCGTCGTTTTCAAACTTCTCCTGTGCGGTCGTTCCGCGACAAAGACAGACCCCCAACGACGTCACTGCGAGAAGTGTGACTGCGAAATGCTTCATTCTTGGGTCTCCAGATTAGGTGGAGCCACCGTAGCATCATAATTATGACGCGTGCGCGCACGACTGCAAATGCCTTGAGCAAAGAGATAATGCTGGGACCTTTTTACGGCAGACCGGAGTCGAACGCTCGGTCAGCTCACGAAACAGACTCGCCGTCACGCCATTCCTCTTCGACCCAACGTCCGCGCAATCGACGACGGACGACCCCGTGCTTCTTCCCTTGTCGCAACGGGATCTCCCAACCAAGTCGGCCGTTGGTCGTGAAGATGCGGTAGACTCCAGTGCCGTCAACAAATTCCGACCTGTCGAGCTCAGCGCCTTTAGAATCGCGGACGATCATGGTGCCGTGATACTGGCCGCCATTCATCTCGCATTCCCTCACGACAACACCATGACGATTAAACTGGCGGAAAGAGCCCTGCCGTTCACCGTTGATGTACGTCCATTCTACTCGAACTCCGTCGGGAGACTCGCGCGTCCACAGACCGGTAAACCCAGGTGGCGGGTCACGGTTATCAGGCATGTCCTAGACCTAACACTTCAAGTCGCCTAGTCATCTCTAAGGCGTCGTTCAATCCGCCCAAATCGTCGTTCGTTCGGAGAATTCGAACCACGCCGTCCACGATGAGTGACGATTCTAACTGATGTTTCCAAATCACCCTATCGCCATACCACCAGGGCAATCCACGAGTAGGCTGGTCTGATTTCCCGCATCTCCTTGGCAAACTCTGCCCCACGGCTGACCGGCTACTCAATCAATCACCTCCACGCGGTCTGGCGGAATCGACAGCGTCAGCTGGCGGCCGTTATCCCAATCCACAACCACTTGGCTCCAATCACAGAAGTGCGATACCTTCACGACGGTCCCGATGGTACCGGGGGCAATCGGAGCCGGTTCCTTGCGAATCGAGAGCAGTCGGATTCGATTCCCGGTTTTCAGAATCACGATCGCCTTCCAAAGCGACAGAGGACGAAGGACGTGCGCAGCGGTGTCTGGCTATCGCACGTTCGGCGCTATTGTCTTTCAACGATTTCCGATAGCTCCAGGCTAAGCTTTTGAGCCAATCTGAATGTGCCATCGGGCTCCGAATACAACTCAGCATGGGTTTCTGATTCGCGCATGCTGACCATGTGACCGACCCATCGCCCACCCGGTTGCTTGAACGTGCGGAGGGTCAGGTACCGATCACCGAAATCAACGACGTGAATCAATTCCTCATATCCGCTGGGGTCGGAACGATGGTTGATCCAGGTCTTGCCACCGTCGAAGTACTGAGTGGAAAACGTGCAATCCTCACCGGTGCCGGTACGACGCTCGACGGACCATACAAGTCTTTCACGAGGAACATCAAGATACTGCCACGTGTCGTCGTATCTTGGGATCCCATCACTGGCATACGTTGCGCCAGATCGTAGCGGGTCAAAGTAGGATTCCGGCGCCAACGATAAATGCGTTTCCACCTCGGAGTCAGAAGTTCGATACCAGAGGTCAATTTCGATAGCCACGGCGATGACTCCAACGAGGTTTTAAGGCGGCACCGTGCGTCGACATCAGCCGGGCCAGTTGTGCTCATCCGAGGACTCCACCTCGCGCTGCACAACCTGGCCTACGATGGCACGAAACGGATTCTTGAATTCGTCGGCTTTCATTCGCAGGAAGACCTCCTGATACCGTTGTCGTTGTTCCGCACTCAACTCCCAGCCAAACGAGCCGGCTCCCTGCTGTACCGTAACTAGGACTGGTTCCCGACTGACGATACCACGGTCGAAAAACGAGTGTACGCCGTGAAGCTCAACGACGTGTGTTGGGTGATCTGCGTCAACGCCGCCGAGAAGAATCCGCATCTCGGACTCGCGAAAGCCAATATGAAACACACAACAATCGGACGTCTCGCAAGCACGCTTGACTAGATGCTCAGACATGCGATCACCCATTCCAGCCATTCGGACAGGTTAGCCAGCCACCGCAGCCTACTGATCGCGCCTTTGATCCGTCAAGACCGCATTGCCCCGCGCGCGAATCCACTCTCGTGATTGACAGTGAACCCGACGTGGTTGCTCGGAGTTTTAGGATTCGAAGCGCTGACCTACCTCATTCACTCTTTTGCTCTGCTTGCGGGAACACAACCTTCGCCAGTTTAGACAGCGGAACCAACATCGTACGATTCGGATCGTCTATCTCCTCGACTTCAATGAAGTCTTTCCCAACAGCGACGACATGGAAAAGCTGAGAACTCTTAAGAAAGTACGGCCGCAATCGCGGTGATTGCCTCCTTTTCGCTTCAATGGTTTCTAGGATTTGCTTCAACTCCTGTCGGTCGCGCGGAACGAGGTTTTGAAGCTCCTCATGTCGTTTCATCAGCAGTCTCATGTCGTCGTTATAGGCGACTCGTTCGGCGCGGTACTTTCTAATTAACTCGACGTTTTGTTCGTGCTGAGCTGGCGTGTAGGCGTGCATAATGACGCATGCTCCAAGCGCCTCCCTGGATTCAATGGCAACGTACTGGAACGATGCGAGCCGGGATGCAATCGTAGGAGTTTCAGCGTCGGATGATTCCGCGTCATCCGCGACAAGCCCTGAAGCCGCGACAGCACAACAAACAATCAACAAGATTAGAATAGCAGCTCGCATGGAAACAACCTCCGATAAGAATTCGGCAACTGACCGTCGTTGAGCCGTCGTTGGGGAAGAGATCCGGCCAAAGAAAGACACTATTGATGCGTCGTAAACGCTTCACTGTTAGAAACCGTCGCAGCCGTTGAGTAATACTTTGGGACGAGCCCAGTCTGCAGGTTAACTCGTCGAGCCGTAGCCGATCTGAGCGGTTGATCATGTTCACAAACTACGTGGGTGTTTCTCGTCGACACTTGTAACACTAACATAAGGTACGATGAACTAGAACACAGGTCGTAAGTAAGCAGCCCAACTCGTCGCCGCAGGGGTGTGGTGATTCCCATCTTCTTATCAAGCACTGTTAGCTAACCAACTATGGAAAAGCTCTTCGACAAAGAGGAAGCCGAAAAACTCTCCGGCCCAGCTCTGGATACCGCGCGTGAGTTTCTCATCGAAGGTCTTCGTGAAGCGACAGGGATTAGGCTGGAGTATTTTGCTGACCCGGAGACGCTTGCTCTCGGCAGCACCATCCACTGCACCGACATCCGCACTGAAGTTCCACTGAAGGCAGAGTATGCGCTTTCATGGAAAGGATTCATTGGGTCGTCGGACTGTCGAGACGATGGGCTGCTTGTGTTCGGTGCTCATCTATTCCCGCTCATAGGCGGAGTTCGCACCTGCCTGCAGCGAACACATTCCGGCACGCAAACTTATGACTACGCATTTCGCTACCTCATGCTGACGAAAGAATGCGGGTGGGAAGACCGTGGCTGGCAGGTAGATGCATACGGAGAGTTCGAACATTGGTACTGCTGAACTTCGAAACATGCGAACTTGCTGAACGATTAAACGGGAGGGCAAGGCTCCTGCCGAGCCGAGTGCATTTTGCGGCTCGGCAGGAGCCTCGCCCTCCCGTTCGCGCGTCACACGACACACAATTCGGTCCGAGGGATTGAGAGTAAGATTAGTACGTCGATCATCCCAGCCCGAGCGAATCCGCGTTGCCGATTTGCACAAGCCTTTTATCCTCGGCCAGTACTTGCTCCGCATGGTGTACCGCATCTTTGGCCGACGAGCGGTGGATCTCCACGCCGTCCACCCAACCGCGTGGATTGACTGGTCGCATGACAGCGAATTCACCGTTGCCGATTGGAGTGAACCATAGCGGGCCGTAGAACGGGTACTCCGTACACAGACTCAGACACAGCCGCCCCATGCTGAGGAACGGAAACAGGCAGCGCAGTCTGGGACTAGCCGACGCCTGCGTAACAATCGCGGACAGATCATTCGGGTAAGTGGAGAGATCGCGGCTAAGCATTGACTCCCACGCATCACGACAAATTTCAGTGGCCGTTGGCATGTGAAAATCACCCTTCAGCAAAACTATCGACACACCCCACAAGCAGTTTATCGGCCGGGGCTCCGTCTGGCATATGCAGCTCTCCCAAAAAAAGGGGAGTTCAATGACACCTAGTCGTCGGCTAGCCACCGTTTGCCTGATCTCGCAACCAGTCAACTCGGCCGCGGGCTTCCGATTCTGCTGTTGGCTCGTCGGGGACGAAGCACTCGGCGAAGCGTCCGTAGGGTATCCACGAGAGTTCGGTCGGCGCTTCACCGTATCGAAGTGCCTCGAAACCATACGAACCGTCTTCGCGACGAAAGATCTCAACCTTTCGTCTTCCGTCAGCCGCGAGTAGTACTTTTGTGACCTGTTCCATAAGGGATTATCGCAAATCATCAGTTCGTGGCTTCGGAAGTGATGCATTCGGCAATCTGTCGGGCACATGGCTTGGGAGCGTCTTTGCAAACCTCTAAACTGCGTTCCGACCGAAACGTTGACGAGTCGGCTGTAGCCGAAAACCTTCAATCGACCTTGCGAAGGAGCCCTCAATGTACACCCCATCAACCGCGTATCGACTTCAACGACGAGAATTGCTCGGATCCGTGGGACTTGCAGCTGCTGGGACCGCGCTGCTGAACGAACCATCATTCGCCAATCAAAACACAGGCACATCGGTGGCCGACCGCACGACTTCGATTCGTATCACGAACCTGCAGCCCCACATTTGTCGCGACCGAGTCTACCTTCGCATTGACACCAATTACAACATCAGCGGCTGGGGGGAAGTTAAAGGTGTGGTTCCGTCAGTGGCCGCATCCTTGCTTACGGCGATGTTCGACATACTGGACGGACAGAATCCGACCCGCATCGAGCACCTCTGGCAAGCGCTGTATCGCGCCGAACGAAACCAACGCCGGGGTGCCTTCATGGTGCACTGCATTGCGGGCATTGACATGGCCCTCTGGGATATCACAGGCAAGCTCTGGGGTGTGCCCGTTTATCGCCTGTTGGGTGGCCCCACACGTGACAAGATTCGCGTTTATCCGTCGGCCAGCTCCATCAAGATCGGCAGCGGCCCGAAGAGGCACGCCGCCGACCCGATGGAAAT
>CAJHYQ010000658.1_pt1 | contig 26619 bp, 18 predicted proteins | sample 9198721 | NCBI WGS metagenome assembly CAJHYQ01 (sample SAMEA7708357, study PRJEB35096) | sediment metagenome | biome: marine neritic benthic zone biome [ENVO:01000025]; feature: sediment [ENVO:00002007]; material: shallow marine sediment [ENVO:03000034] sea grass bed [ENVO_01000059] ... | reverse complement strand
GTTGTGATTGCTCGCGAATTACGTTTGCGCTCTGAGATAGGTCGGCTTTGAGGTCGTAGAGCTGCTCTGCAGGGGCATCTTCCTTGAACTTCCCGTCGACGATATCGCTGTTGATCTGACCGGCGAACTTCAATGCAGCCGGGCCGCCCAGCAGATGATCGCCCGGATTGCTGGCGCCAAATCCACCACCCCCTCTCGCGCCGATAAACATCCACTTACCTTCGCGCAAAGCCAGATGCGTCGGCTTAGAAGCTGCCAACACAAGATGATCGCGCAGGGGTTTCTGCGGATCAGCTGTCAACGCGCGTAGCATGTTGTAACTGTCGGGCCCTTCATCAGCGTGGAGTTCTTGGTCGGTAAGCGCCGCCATCGTGGCCAGCAGATCGATATTCGAGATGAGTTGATCGGAAACAGAACCAGCTTCAACCTTTACAGGCCAACGAACAATAAAGGGCACTCGATGACCGCCCTCCCATACGTCGAATTTGAATCCCAGTAGGTCGCCATTCAGTCGATGGCCTTTGCTGATTGCGTCCTGCCCACCCTGATTGATCATTCCGCCGTTGTCGCTTGTAAAGATGACCAGCGTGTTGTCGGCAAGCCCCAGTTCTTCGAGCGTGAGCATAACCTTGCCAACAATCCAGTCCAGTTCATGAACGAAGTCGCCATAGCGTCCGCATTGGCTTGAACCGTGAAAACGGGGCGCTGGCGTAAATGGGTGATGAATGTTCGTTGTGGCAAGGTAAAGGAAGAACGGCTTGCTGCGGTTGGCTCTGACCCACTCGACCGCCTTTTCTGCCAGCTGCGTACCAACCGCTTCGTCCCTGTAAAGTGCGTGCGCCGCATCGGCACCACCGATTTGATTGATGCCCATCTTTTCCGGAAGAGCCTGAGTCTTCGCCGCTTTGCCAAAGACGAATGGATCCTCCGGGACAAGGCCCACAACGCCGTGATTCTCAACAAACACAAATGGCGGATGACTGTTCACCACCGGCACGCCGTAGTAGTAGTCAAAACCAACCTCGAGTGGACCGGGCTTCAATTCTCCATTCCAATCGGGAGCTGTCTCGCCAAAACCAAGGTGCCATTTTCCAATGCACGCGGTGGCGTATCCGGCATTTTTCATCACGTCTGCAACGGTCGTTCGATCCGGATCGACAACGAGCCCCGTCTTCAAAAAGACCGGCTTGGAAAGCCGTTGTCGAAACGGATACCGGCCGGTCATCAGCGCATACCGCGACGGCGTGCAAACTGCGGAAGCTGAGTGGGCGTCGGTGAATCGTCGCCCTTCTCTTGCGAGTCGATCGATATTTGGCGTCTTGAGTTTCGTTGCACCGTAACAACTGAGGTCGCCGTAGCCGAGGTCGTCAGCAAAGATCACGACGACATTCGGTCCGCTCGCCTCTACCGCTGGCGCTATGAATAAACACAGCGTGAAGATGACGCTAAAGACCTCGCAGCTGCTCAAGTCTTGGAGAGCGAGTCGAATGTAATTCATTGCAAACATGCGTAGTTTCCCGAAACGAATCATCAGACGTGATCCTACCTCTGAGCAATTCGCCCATTTGAAAAACGCCGCCTCAAAGGGGTTGCTTCGCCCAACCATGAACAATTTATTAAGCAGAATCATGACAGTTTCATTAAGGTACTTGGTGGTCGGTAGCGAAGCGAATAGACTGACGCGAGCGTCTTGCTTAGCAAACCCGTTGCCCTACTGATTGACCGCTTGAAGGAGGAAGGGATGATACGTTTCCCATTGACACTCATATTCGTCTTACTTGTATGCGCTTGCGTCTATCCACTGAACGCACGTGCCGCGGAGTGGACTGCAGACGTCGGCGACTTCAATGATGATACCAACTGGAGTTCGGGTGAAGTACCTGGGCCAACGGATGACGCGGTCGTCAACAACGCCGGCACTGCTGAATTGTCCGGCGACCTTGGCGAGGCTTCCGTACTTCGATTGGGGACTATAAGTTCGCAGTCGGGTAACTTTGCACAAACAGGCGGTACGTTTGTTTCCGCCGGCGCGTTCATCGGAGAAGCGGGGACGGGCGCGGCTCGCATTAGCGACGGTGAATTTACGATCGGTCGCGACAGTATTCATGTCGGTTGGCTTCCTGGTGGAGTTGGTGAAATGACCATTGATGGCCCGGAGGCTCTCGTTACGTCCGCCGACGATTTCCAACTTGGCCGCGAGGGAACGGGCACCTTGCAGTTCTCGGCTGGGCAACTGCGAGCCGGTTTTACGGTCATTGGTAAATTTGGCACGGGTGTCTGGAATCAAACTGGAGGCTTGTTCGATCAAGACTTCGGCGATCTTGAGATTGGCGATGGAGGGCGAGATGATCAGGCGGGTACGGCTGGTCCGCGTGAGGGTACGCTCAGTTTGTCCGGCGGCTTTATTCAAACATCGGGGCATCTCGCGATTGGTAATCGGCGAGGAACTGGCAAAGTGGATGTCAGCGGCGGCGTGATTGCTGTGACCGGTCGCTCCAATAGCGACATCTACATCGGAAGAGGTGCTGATTCAGGCGTCGGCGTAGGCGGTCCCACGGAATTACGGATCAGCGGTCCCGACTCGATCCTGGTGGCAAGCGGCAGTCTGTTGATGAACGCCGCTGAAGTTGCCGAATCCTCGATTCTTACGGCAGCGATCACAGGGTCTTCGCACTCCGCCATTAGAGTCTCGGGCGACGCAGATGTTAGCAACGGAACACTCAAGATTGAATTGGATGGATACGAACCAACTGCCAACGACCAGTGGGTCCTGGTGCAGGCCGGAGCCGAATTGGAAGATACCCTGGAAGCGATCGACGAGCAGGTCAGTGAGGCCGGTTATGAACCGATGTTGCACGAGGTCGGCGATTTCTTGGGCGAAATCATCGGTCCCTTCTCGGATGTTGATCTGTCCCTGGCACCTTTGGCTGGTAACCTCGAGTGGCAGGTCTCTTACACAGCCGAGGAGATTGTGCTGAGCGTGATCGGATCCGAGGCGCTAGCTGGAGACTTTAACGCTGATGGCCTGCTTGATGCGATCGACATCGATCTGTTGACCCAGGAAGTGCGAGCTCAAACCAACAGCTTGCCATTCGATCTGAACGGCGATCAGCTGGTTGACCAAGCGGACCGCGTGGTCTGGGTCACTGATCTGAAAAGGACCTACTTCGGCGACGCAAATCTTGACGCTGAATTCAATAGTGGCGATCTCGTCGCAGTCTTCGGATCGGGCAAGTACGAAAACGATGTCCAGGCCAGTTGGTCCGAAGGTGATTGGGACGGCGACGGTCAGTTTGGGACGGGGGATCTCGTTGTGGCATTCGGTAGCGGTGGTTACGAGCAGGGGCCACTTCCGGCTGCCGCCGTACCAGAGCCGAGTTCGATGGCAATCCTCATGGCGGCCTTGCTCTCAATCGTCGCTACGCGAAAAAAGGGGTCAGGCTTCTTTATTGGGTGAGACATCGAAGCGTCACCCGTATTTGATAACGATATGCCCCCGTGGTTGGCCAGAGCGTCTTTCACTGATCCGAAAATGAAGCCTGACCCCTTTATCGAAAATGAAGCCTGACCCCTTATTCAGCGAGCCTCGCCCTGGCAGAAACGTGTGGCTAGAATAGGGGCCGCTGAGCAGTCCACATCCGTGGGGGCACGATACCATGATTATTGGATCGGCGATCATTACGGGGCGACGCGGTGATCTTTTTGTGGCGTGGATCTATCACTTCCGTTCGCAGCATCTTGGGGAGGGCATAGAACGCGCGATTCGTGATGCGGCGTCATTGCAAACGCAAGATCCGCACGTGGATTTCGTCGACGTCGTCTGCAGGGATTACGACGTCGATGACGAGTCGACCTTTGAATTCGATGAAGCAGTCGTCGTCGAGCCAAACGCCCTCTGGCGAGTTCGAGAGCCCGATACCTACGATGGAAGCGACGACGACTTTGTGTTTCCTGTCGGAGCAACACCGAATTTCGACCAAGACGACGGCCAACTAGGCGATGCAGAGGAAATCCAAGAAGGTTATTGTGTGCAACACTTGGATGTCAACGAGCCGTATATCGAGGTCGTTTCGGACGGTCGCCGAGTCGCCGAAGTGTTTTTCACGCTTGTCCGTTCCTTGCCCGTAGCTGATGGACTTGAAATTCGTGTGGAATGGCATTGGAACGATGAAAATGTCACGGAGGTGTTCCTGGCGGATCCCGACCTCGTCGGTGACGGAATCATCGACTACCTACGGCAGCACTTTGACGACATCGTCCGCAACGGATTCTTGAATATCGGCGTCTATTGCCGAGCCGAGGAGACGACGCTTCGATTGACCGATCATAAGACCATCGAGTTCTACGCATTTTCATACGACCGGACTAGAGCCTGCGAAGACATTCTCCGTGACCTCAACTTTTCAGCGGTTGATCCACTGCCCTCACTGAGCCACCGTCACGGACACTATCACTGGCGACCGAGTTCGTCCAAGTCGCGTTCGGAGTTCATTTCGATGATCACCCGCGACGGTTTCGCCCGTGTCGATTCCTATGAAGTGTAGAGGTGTGCTGCGGCGGATAGCCGTCTGATCGGCGGATCCTGTCGGTGGCAAGCAAACTCATAGTAGGATCGAGTGCTAAGTGATCGCCACGGCCTTGTCGACGCCGCCAATCTCGTGCACTGGCCAGTCATAGCGAGAGAACAAGAGTTTTGATGTTCTCTTATAATGAGGTCGTGAGAGATTTTGTTGCGAGAGGCGCAACCACCGATCAAAGACGCTGGCTTGATTTCGCACCACTTCAGGCTCGCTATTGCTCGCGATTCAATCTTTTGTCCCTCATCCTGCGCTTGATCATGTTTGGCCAAATCGAAGTTGAACTCGAACGGCCGCGTATCGCGGTATTCCGCGCTGCGATGAAATGTCCTCTGCTTGCGTTGATCGTTGTTTTGACCGCCCTTCCTCCTTTCAGGTGTCTCGCCGTGGAAATTGCAAAGTCGGCTCCGTATGGATCGTGGGCTTCTCCCATCACTGCACAAATGCTCGTCGAGAAGAGTGTCCGTATCGGCGATATTTGTCTTGATGGAGACACGTTGTACTGGATCGAGTCTCGCCCGGAGGAGGACGGTCGCTACGTGATCGTGCAACAAACAGGCGACGCGAAGCAAACAGATGTCTTGCCGAGCCCGTTGAGTGCGCGAACGCTCGTTCATGAATATGGCGGTGGCGGTTTCCTCGTTGCTGCAGGTCACGTGTACTTCTCGAACTACGGCGATCAACAGATTTGGCAAATCGCTCCTGGCTCCGCTCCGCAAACACTCACTCGCGAACCGTCCTTGCGCTTTGCAGACTACGTGCTGGACGAATCCCGGAATCGGCTTATCTGCGTCTGCGAAGACCATCGACAACAGGGGCAAGAAGCTGCTAACCGCATCGTCGCCGTCAGTCTCTCGGATGGTTCCATCACGACGCTGGCAAGTGGTGCCGATTTCTACTCAACGCCGCGACTCAGTCCTGACGGATCCCAACTGGCGTGGTTACAGTGGAATCACCCCAACATGCCCTGGGACGGCACCGAGTTGTTTGTCGCCACAATCGAAGAGGGCGGAGGCCTGGCAAATTCGCGCAAGGTCATTGGTGGCGAAGACGAGTCGATCTTTCAGCCCACATGGTCACCCGAGGGTGTACTGTTTTTTGTTTCCGATCGGACCGACTGGTGGAACGTGTATTGCGAGCGAGATGGCAAGGTCGAGGCGGTGTTGCCGATGCAAGCCGAGTTTGCAATGCCACAGTGGATCTTTGGGGTCACCACTTATGGTTTCGAAACAAGTGGTGATCTACTGGCAAGCTACACCACGGGCGGCCGTTGGCATTTGATTCGGATTGACCCCGACAGTGGCAAGAGCGAAGACCTGTCACTTCCATACACGAACATCTCTGGCATTCAGGTTGGCCGGCGTGAGGCATTCATCACGGCAAGTTCGCCGACACGAGCGGACGAGTTGGCCAAACTGGATCTTGCTTCAGGCCAATGGCAGACAATTCGTCGCAGTTCACCGATTGCGGTCGATCCAGACTATACGTCCCTACCCGAAGCGATCGAATTCCCAACCGACAACGGAGTCACTTCGCATGCGTTCTACTACCCTCCGACAAATCGAGACTACCGCGGGCCGGAAGGCGAAGCGCCACCCCTACTGGTGCACATCCACGGCGGTCCAACGAGTGCCGCGCGGCCCAGGTTTCAATTAACCACGCAATACTGGACGTCACGAGGGTTTGCAGTCTGCGATGTGAATTACGGCGGCAGCACCGGTTACGGCCGAAAGTACCGAAATCGTTTGCGCCAGTCCTGGGGAATTGTCGATGTTGCCGATGCCGCCAATGCAGCCAACTTCCTCGTGAAAGTTGGCAAAGCCGATGTCGATAAGGTAGCGATCCGCGGTGGAAGTGCAGGCGGCTACACGACGCTCGCATGTTTGACCTTTAGGTCCGAATTCCGCTGTGGAGCGAGCTACTTTGGCGTGAGTGATTTGGCGTTGCTGGCACGTGAAACTCACAAGTTCGAGTCGCGATACCTGGATCGGCTCGTCGGTCGCTATCCACAAGACAGAGACCGATACGATGAGCGCTCACCGATCACACATCTAGATCGCTTTCAACGACCGGTGATTCTGCTGCAAGGCCTAGAGGATAAAATTGTCCCTCCAAACCAGGCCGAACTGATTTTTGCTGAGCTCAAGCAAAAGGGAATTCCGGTGGCCTATGTTCCCTTTGAGGGTGAACAGCACGGATTCCGTAAGGCGGAGAACATCATTCGGGCACATGAGGCCGAGCTGTATTTCTATTCCAAGGTACTGGGCTTTCCACTGTCGGATCCGATCGAGCCGATCGAGATCGTCAATCTGCCTGCACCGTGATGTGACTCCGGACGCGATCGTCGATCAGAAGGTATTACGACACAGCTCCGAAGTAAACCGATGTAATCGCTGCTTACGAACTGAGACAGGTGGGTGTGCTTCCTGGGCCCAGTTTCTTGACTCTTCTCCGACAGAGGGCGGTTCCACGTAGCGCAGCGTTAACCTTTTTGTCGGGTAGCATTCAAGGTCGGAATGCGTGTTGGAAAGAACACGACCGTCGATTAAGCTTTCCAACACACACCTCTGCGTCGAAATCGACTTGAGACACATCGTGCGATCCATCCTTTGCCTTTGCGATGCCGGAGGCGACAACGGTATCGAGGAGGACGGACTTGGCGACAAAGAAGAAAGGCGCTCGCAAGACTCGAACGCGGGCCCGCGACAAATACACGGTTCACTTGATTGCCGCGGCGGCCGGTGAGTTACTCAACGGGCTGGCGGCGGTGTCGATCACGCAGTTCCCGGAAATCGAATTCGAGGTTGTTTCCCACCCACTGCAAAACACACTCGAGAAATTGGACGCAACACTTTCCAAGCTTTCGGGTGAACGGCCGATTGTCCTGCATGCGTTGGCTGACGACGACGCCAAACGCTTGGTTCGGAACACCTGCGTGGTTGACCAAATCCCCCACTTCGACGCCACCGGGTCGCTCGTCAGCTTCTTCGCTGACTGCGTCGGCAAGCTTCCACAGAACGATATTTCCCGACTGCATGAGTTCAATTCGGCCTATCAGCGCCGCATTGATGCGATGGAGTTTGCGTTGGAGCACGACGACAGCCTGGGGCTGCAATCGCTTCAGCAAGCGGACGTGGTGATCGTCGGTGTCAGCCGCGTCAGCAAGTCACCCACCACCCTCTACCTCGGCTCCCGGGGATACAAGGCAGCCAACGTTTCGATTTCACCCGAGACCGGAATGCCGCCCGAACTCTCGAAGATCTCGAAGAAGAAAATCGTGGCCTTCACTGCACAGCCCAAGCGGTTGCAAGAAATTCGAGCGGACCGGGCCAGAACCACAGGCGTCAAAGGCACCTCCTATGACGACTTGGTGAGCATCATTCGCGAAGTGATGACCGCCGAATCAGAATATCGACGTCGCGGATACACCATCATCGACATTACTGATCTTACAATCGAGCAAACGGTGGCTCGAATCATCGAGGCACTTAAGTTGAAACCGAGGTGATGTATTCCTCAAGCGCAGCTGGACGGTAGAATCCTCAGCCGAATCTCTACGCAGAGCTGTCGTGCAAATGTTGCCTAAGGCCGAGCGTACGCGCTAGGATGTTTCTACCGCGCTGGTCATACCACAGCGGCCACACCGACAGGAGATGCAGTATGAAAATGCGGCATGACCCGACCGTGGGCCTTGATGGAATACTCGGAGGAGTTCTCTTCCATTTTGTGTCAGACGATCAATGCTGCGCGGTCCCTTATGCGGGGCTGATCGATTACGGTGCTTGTAACTACCGTGAGTCACAGATCACACTGCATAAGGATCAGGAAAGTCGGCTTGCGATTGGACCTGCCGACCGCCCCATGACAGTTCGCATGCACTGGCATTTACCGACAGGCGTACCTCGCGCGAAGCCGACGATAGCTCTCAGCTATGACTCTAAAACATCTTCCATGAGGCCAACGACGGCAGATTGTCGCTGGAAAGCGGCGATCGTTTTGAGTTGCAGGCACCTGCTTGTCGTTACCGATCTGACACCTCGTGAACGCGAGGAGCACCAGCTTCGAGATAGCGACTCGCTGGGATGGCTTTCACTGAAGGAATACGTGGGCGGTCTCGTCAATACGCTTTGCTTCGATATCGAGCCACAGCAATGGCATCAACCGCTCACGTTTGACGCCATCGATGGCTTCGTGCGACAGATCGCGTCGCATGCGGAGAATCAAAGATAGCAATCGGCACGTCGCGATTCTGCAGCGACTCCCGAAGAAAGAGGGTTGAACTCTAGCGCGAAAGTGAACGAAGTCGACGCTGTCGCTCTGTGCTCGCGAGCATAATGACGCTGACTGCAAGCATGAGCAGCGACATCGGCTCTGGAACGGACTGGCCCGCCGACCGAGGACCTAGCTCAAACCCTCCATCTTGGAAAGCCGCCACCAGATCCCCGCTCTCGAAGACGCCGTCACCGGTCCAATCACCCTCACTCCAAACCGACATCTCCGCGGTCTCGAACTTACCGGCCTGAAAAGCGCTGATGAAGTCGGTTGAATTAAACTCGCCGTCCAGATTGGAGTCACCGACCCAGGTATTCTCCAGATCTCCGACCCACGCTTGGATATCGAGGACGTCAACGAGTGAATCGCCGTTAATGTCGAATCCAGAATCGTGATTTTTTGTGGCCGCTTGCCGCGTCAGCTGGTCAATGTCGTCAACGTCCCGAACACCATTGCCGTTGAAGTCACCAATCGACGCAAGTTCAAGCTGGTCGTACAGGAATTGATTGACGAACGCAATCGTTTCCGCAGCTTCAGTCGCGTCAAGAAGGAAATCACAATGGCCCTCCCCTTCATATTTCAACAACGAGTTCGGGACGCCGACACCGTTAGCTCGCGCTACGACGTCCTGCGCCAAATCGAATGCCACCAGCTCGTCAATCTCATCATGCACCAAAACGACTGGTGGATCTCCAGCATCAATCAAACCATCAAAGCCATACATCCCGCCGCAGAACGAAACGATGGCATCGACCGAGTTATTTCGATAGCCTTCAAACAGACTCGTGATCGCTCCAGAGGATGCCCCACCCATGACGATTCGCTCCGGATCAATGCCAAGTTGCGTGGAGTTTTCTCGCAGCCAGGCCAGCCCCTTTGCGGCGTCATTAAAGGCGGCGTGCATGGCCCGCGTAAAAGCATCTTCAGGATCGCCGAAAGGCCCCGGTTCGGCAGTAGGCTCATCCGGAAGGATGCGATAGTCACCTGTTGCCGCCAGCCAGCCACGCGATGCGAATTCCTCAGCCAGTGGTCTTAACTGATCCAAATGCCGTTCTTCAAAGCCACCTCCGTAGAGAAGCAAGATAGCCGGCTTCATGAAGTCCGCCTCCGCCGGTGAAAACACGTCCATGGCGAGCGGAATCTCGCCGGATACGGGATTCCCCACATCGCCCGCGCCGAAAACGACATCTTCTTGGACTTGCACATCGAAGGTGGGATCGATGAAGACCTCCGCCCCGTTGCCCAAACGAGTGACCGCAAATGCGAGCGCAAACAAAGCGAACTTGCGATGGAGCGAAGCGTGCACAATCAACTCCTTCCTGAACTGGATTGATCACGTGCTGTCTCAGCTTCGAAAAACGCGGAAGCGAATTCGAATCGTCAACTCACGGATGGCTGTGACGGGAAACTGTTGACGAACCCCCCTTCGATTGTCTCGTCGCGGGATGCAAAAAGCAATCGGCGACTCAGGCACTCGGCCGGGTCGGTTGAGCTTACCTAAACCTCCGGCGATCCGGCGGCCCCAAGCGCCCGTGTGCGTTGGCGGCCGATTGCCATCGCGATCAAGCCGGCTAACGCCAGTACGAACGAGGCCGGTTCCGGTACGGCGTGTCCCTCGCCGCGCGGCCCCACTTCATAGCCAGACTCCTGGAATGCGGCAGTCAAGTCATCGGTGCCAAACCTGAGGTCGCCTGTCCAATCGCCCTGGGCCCAGCCAGCATCGACATCGAGTTCGTATTTGGCCGATTGGAAGACGGCAGTCAGATCGCTGCTGTTGAACTCACCGTCTAGGTTTGCATCGCCCAACCAAGTACGCTTCAAGTCGTGGATCCATGATCGGTGATCGGCCAGGTCGACGGTGTTGTCGCGATTCAGATCAAACAACAACGAAGGTTTCGTCGATTTCATCTCGTGAGCCAACGCATCAATGTCCACGGCCGTCAACAGCTGATCGCCATCGAAGTCGCCTTGTCGCAGGAGGCTGTTGTCCATTTCGCGCAAGACGTAGTCAGCGATGACTCGGTTGAAGGCGGCGGTTAAATGCACTCCATCCCAGTCGAGATATGCGTCTGGATTATCGACAACTTCCAGCGTTTTCGTATCCATAGCAGACTGACCAAACGTATTAATTCCGCCCGGATCTGCAAAGAACTCGGCGAACATTTGGGGAACGTCTACTTCCAGGATGGTGGTGGCTTGGTGTTCCCGCCGTAGCGCACCAAGTTCTTGGTGCAATAGAGTGTTCGCGCTATCGGCCTCGTCGTTAACGCTGAAAAGGTTCAACAAGACAAGGTTCGTTGCGCCCTGCTCGATTAGAGTTTCGACATGCGATTTGAGATTCTGAGCAACGGTCGTTGGCGGACGGTTACGGAAGATGTCGTTATGCCCACCCCAAATGACGAACAAGTGATCGTCGTCGATCGTCGGTTGACTGGATAGAAATGTATCGATCTGCATTCCGTAGTTTGGCCCGGGCAGGTCAAAACACATGTCGAGCCCCATGTCACTACAGTTTGTCGTTGTGTAACCGTCGCCGGTGGTTGTTCCGCCGAAGGCAAAATTTGTACCACCATTTTCGCTCGCAACGGTGTGTCCCAAGCCCAGACGTGTGGACACTAAGTCGATCCAAGTCGGGCCATTGGTCCAACGCCCCTCGAAGTAGGGCGGCGTTGGTGGAAAGGCTCCTTGAGAGGCCGCGAACTGGTTTCCAGCATCACTGGTGCTCTCACCAAACACAACGATTTTCGAGAACGGACCGGCGCTGACGTCGGTTGGCAGTAAGGCGACAACGATCAAGACAACAATCTGTAATCCGGCATGAGTGGTCAAGGTCAGGCCTGCTGGGCCGTCTATGTAACGTTGCATGATATCGTTCCTCCCCATGAATTGGTCTGCGAACTGCGACGGTCGACGCAATAGGTGCGGGCGATGAGCCTCGTCCATCGTGACGACGACCACTAAGAATCAAGACGAAGCGTGTGGAGAAACGCGCCGCGTTTTTTGAAGAGTTGGCGGCGTCTTGGATGACGTGAGAATCACGAGATTCTTAGCCCCTTAAGAGCGGACCTCCCCCAACCCCTCCACGTAGTTTTGCCGATCTGGCAAATGGTTGACCAACATCCCATCCGGCAAAACGACGCAGAGGGGGCCCAACTCGGCCACCGACGCAAACGAAGGCGGCGCAAACGGGAGGGCGAGGCTCCTGCCGAGCCGCAAAACGCACTCGGCTCGGCAGGAGCCTCGCCCTCCCGAAAATGCCCTTGCCCATCACGAGCTGAGGTGCCGTGCACGTAGGGCAATGCCAACAAGCACGAGCGCAAACCAGGCAGATGTCATTGGCTCTGGGACGTTAGCTACGCCGGGGCGAGGTCCCAACTCGTATCCGCCAGTCTGGAAGGCTGTCACCAAATCGCTCGTATCGAATTCAGCGTCGCCGTTCCAATCGCCCGTCATCCATGTGGAATTCGCCACAAGCCTGTCTTCATAGTGCCCTGCCCGGAAAACGGCGACGAGGTCGGTGCTGTTGAACTCGCCATCCAGATTTGCATCGCCTGACCACGTCCCGAAGAATTCATCGACCCATCGATTGAGATCTTCACGATCCACTTGGCCATCATGCGTCAGATCGAATCGTTGCTCCGGATGTTCAGTTCTTAATGCCGTTGAAAGTGCATCGATGTCGACTTTATCCAGAATCGTGTTGCCGTCGAAGTCACCTAGATAGCGAGTGGGCGCGAAGGTGAATTGTGCGATCAGCGATTTGTTGATAGGGAATTGCGAGTGATCGCCGTTGATGTCCAGAGTTCCTAGTTGATATATCGTTCCTTCCCCAAAGTCATGCTGGTCATCTAACAGCGGCGGGTCATACCCTTTGGGCGAAAGGATTTCCCACACAATATTGCGACCGTCGCTCGGGTGGTATTCAAAGGGGGTTTGAAAATCAAAGCGGTAGTCAAATGGCCGAGGACCTTCCAACGGACTTGGGCTGGTTGAGAACTCCCGGCTCCCCTCAAAAACAGTCTGTATGGTGTCCGGGTCCAGATTTTCGGAAAGCGTCTCGACAAGGTCCTCCTCATCGGTCGTCGAAAACCTCCAGGTGACGTCTTCCCAGACCGCCTTGTACAGCTCATCCGCAGCGGCGTCGGGACGAAGGGCAAAGCCTGTGATTGTCCTATGTGTCTCGGGAACCTCGGGGAAATCGTCTGCAAACCAGATCCCAACCGCTCGTATTGGGTCGGTAAACTCGTCCGCCGCTGTATTGCCCTCCGTCGTCGCCAGGTCATGAGGAACGACAACTGTGATCTCATCGGCAACGCACACGCGAGTCAATGAAATGAGGATCAAGGCGATGGTGGCAGATTGTACTACGAAGGGAACTGAAGGGTTTTGCTTTCGTCGTACGTTATTCATCAAACACCTCCAGGGATTGCTGTTGATTGGCGTAGGGTCGATATGACGGGAGGGCGGCGCAACGGGAGGGCGAAGCTCCTGCCGAGCCGGAAAAGGTTTCGCGGTTAAATGTTTCGACGGCTCAGCAGGAGCTTCGCCCTCCCGTCCCTCGCCAACAATGATGGTGCACGGGCACACTATTCATCTTCCCAAATCAGTGCTGGCCACCGTTGATCGGTGCGTGAAGCGTGCCAAATACGCGTTTCACGCATATGTTGCATAGCCAGAGTCGATCCGTCGAATGAGATTTCAATGAACGTGATGGACTCGGGGGTTTGAATCGTTGCCAATGGTTCGCCGCTTGCAAAGCGCCACAAGCGGATACGGCCACCGGTGCCCGCCGATACCAGCGTCTTGCCATCGGGAGTGATAGCGATGCCCGTCACCCACCCCGGATGTCCCGCCAGCGTCTGTCTGACTTGACCGGTCTGCATATCCCAAAGCTGGATCGTCCGATCAACCGAACTCGACGCAAGCGTGTCGCCATCCGGAGAGAAAGCCAGGCCGAGGACAATGTCCGTATGCCGACTAAGTGTGCGAACATGTCGACCACTTTCGAGGTCCCACTGCTGAATGGGGCCCCCTGAGATCGTGCGAAATCGATGCACATTACGACGGGCATCTCCAGCAACGAGCGTTTTGCCGTCCGGTGAAAACGCAACCGAGTAATACAGCGAGCTGGGTGATTCAAGCTGACGCTGCGTCTGAATCTTGCGGTCCAGTAGAAAAATCTGCGATGTCCATTCGCAAACGACGGCCAAGTGTTCGCCATCCGGCGCGACCGCCAAGGAATAGACCGGCTTGTCGAACTGGCGCTCGGCAATCAGGGTGCCATCGTCGACGTTGACAATCCGAAGTAGACCCTTTTTCGTTTCAACATCTCGACCGCCAATCACCAATAGTCGCCCCGATGAGTCATGGGGCTTCGTCGGCATAAACTCCAACACCATCGCGCTGAACCGACCGTCGTCGATCGGCGTGCTGCTTCCGTCAATATCAATCAATTCGATCCCGGTGGGCTTTTCGCTCGGGTCCCATTCCCAATGCTCCGTCCAAAGGCTCTTGCCAACGGCTAACAGGCGATTGTCTGGCGATATCGCAATTGGAGAACGATGGCTAAAGTCACTGTTCTTTCGACCTTTGGTGAATCGCGCGGGAATCGAGTTGATGCGAACGGTTCCATCGACTCCCGCGGCGTAGAGGCAGTCGTTGCTAGGAGCATAGGCCAGCGACGTGATACCGGACTTTTGACCGCGGATGGATATCGGCGAATGCCCTGAGATCAAATCCCAGATTTTCACGGTTCCGTCGAGGCTGGCCGTGGCTAACAACTCCTCACCTCGCAGGAAGACCAATGATGTGATTGTGTGGGGCGGCACGCGAAAGAAACGCTTGATATCCCCAGACGGCACATCATAAATCCCCAGCTCGTATTCGAAACTGCCAACGGCGATTGATTGACCGTCGTCTGAAAACGCCACCGCCATGGGACTATCTTGACGAAACGAGTGAACACGTTCGAGTGAGTCTAGTGACCAGAGCTTTATGAAGTTGTCAGTACTGGCGGTGGCGAGTAATGTGCCGTCGGGCGAAAAATCAAGCGACTCGATATTCGCGGCGTGGGCGTCAATGCGTTGCTCTTGTTTCGTGTGGAGCTCCCAAACCGAGACGTCGGCCTTGCCATCGCTTGCCCGGCCACCGGCAGCAAGATGTGAACCATCGGACGAAAAGTCCAAACACAGAACGGGCTGCAAGTGATCGAATTCGTCTTGAATCTCGAGATCGTCGCCGCGCAGTAATAACACCTTGTCGTTGAGGCTTCCGACCGCGACCGTCTTGCCATCGGAAGACCAGGCGGCACAGGAAATATCAGCCGGAAACTCTCGCTGACAAAGCAAAGATGGGATTTCGGTGCGAAGATTCCAAACCTTGACAACTCGTCCGCCGGCAGTAACTAACTTTTCACCGTCCCGCGAAACAACGACCGATGATGCCGAGGTATCGTGCTTGATTGTTGGCGTTCTGGCGATGGCATCCAACTCGGACCGCAGATAGCGCCATCCGAATCCGAGCAAATCAGCGTTTGCCGCCTGTTCCTCAATCAATTGACGCGTGCGACTCACGTTTCCTTGTGACCATGCGTCATAGGCTGCATTTATCGCCAGAACGTAAGTTCGCTCCTGTAAATCAAGACGGCCCTGCTTCTCGCGCTGAGCCAATTGCGACATTTCTTTGGCACGCTGCTTCATCTCCTCCGCAATCTGAGTCTGCTCACGTGCCGTCCAAATCCCGCCCGCCGCCAACGTCACCAAGAGGAACGCAATGCACGTCGCCATGACCGCCAAAACGGGATTGCGCCGAGCCCAACGGAACAACCTTTGACGCTGCGAGACGCGTCGAGCTCGAATCGGTCTGTTTTCTAAATAACGCGCTAGGTCGTCGGCCAACTCCAAGGCGCTGGCGTAACGCTGCTCCGGTTCTTTGGCAATCGACTTCATGATGATCGTCGACAAATCGTCCGGAATCGCCCGATCGACTCGATTCGGTACCGGCAACTCGCGCTGGATCACGTCGGTCAGCAGCGACTGGCGGTTGGCATTTTCGAAAGGTGCGGTGCGAGTCAGCAATTCGTACAGCGTCAAACCCAGCGAATAAACATCCGTTCGTTGATCGAGGAATTTCTGCCCTTCGGCCTGCTCGGGACTCATGTAGCGCAACGTTCCCAAGACGTCTCCGGTCAGTGTCAAGTCATTGGCTCCGTGAATCTGCGCCAGCCCAAAATCGGATATCCAAGGTTCACCAAGGTCATCGATGAGGATGTTCGAAGGTTTGATGTCGCGATGGATCACACCTTGCTCGTGGGCATAGTGAAGCGCGGTGCCTAGTTCAACTCCGAGACGCGCAGCACTTCGAAAGAACTGTGTCGGATTACGAACCGCATCCGTAGAGAGCTTTGCCAGGGGCGCTGTGTCGACTACTTTGACGCCGCTGCCTCGATCGATTTCGACGAAGGATTGAGACCTGACATCTTGAATGATCTCAGCCAAACTTCGCCCATCGACCAGCTCCATCGCGTAGTAGTGCACGCCGCGTTCACAACCTGTTTGATGAACACTGACGATTCTGGGGTGTTTCAGCATGGCAGCGGCCCGGGCCTCGTTTCGGAACCGCTCCAACTGCCGCTTGTCCAACAACGCCGCAAACGGCAGCACCTTGACCGCAACACGACGATCCAACGATCTCTGCTCGGCCTCGTAAACGACTCCCATGCCGCCACGCCCGATCTCACGGATCAGGCGAAAGTCGCCCAGCTCCTCGGCATCACCGGAAATCAACAGCGGTCGATCGGCTTGGGTAAGCTGAGGACTCGCCACGTGGATGAAATCCAAGCCCTTGAGGTGACGGTACAATTCGTCCGCAATCGCCGGATAACGTTTAATGAATTCGTCAGGCTCGGGGCACGCACCGCGCTCGAGCAGCTCCAGATAGGATTCCATCGCCTCACGCAACTGAGCCGACGCTCCCGCGATGGTTGACTGCAAGTTCTGGTGTTCGGCTGTCACAGTTTCGACTCCAGCTCAGATCGCAGCTTGCCAATGGCTCGCACCCAAAGGTTTTTGACACTGTCCAAGGAACGCCCCATTTGCTCCGCTACCTCGGCAAACTTCAGACCCTTGAGGTGCCTCAACACCAGGACTTCCCGATACGATTCCGGAAGCGTCTCCAAAGCGTCGGCCAGGATCACCTCTTGTTCGCGATGGGCGAATTGGTCGCTCGGAGATGGGTCTTTTGTTGGTAGCATTCCGCACAGCGACATGGAGGAACGATCGAATTGGTCCTCGATCTGCTGTCGACCATAACCCACACGTTTTTGACGCCGCAGCGCGTCCATCATTCGATTCGCCATGATGCGACGTAGCCAGGCAATCAGTTCCCGCTCCGTTTGCCCGCGAAAGCCGGCCAAGCCACGTTTGGCGTTCAAAAACGTCTCTTGAACCAAATCAGAAGCCGACAGCTGCGTGCGAAGCGCGGGTTCAATCTGTAGGCGAGCAAGCATATTCAGATAGTTCCGGTATATCTCGAGCAGAGATCCTAGTGCTTGGTCATCACCGCTCTTGGCGCGCTGTAGTAGGCTCTTGACATCAGTCATGTTTTTTGTCCGCTACAGATCAGACGAAGCCCACGCGAAAAAGCGCCGCGCGTTGTGGATTTTTTTTCCCACGTCACACGCTTTCCGGCAACCACAGATGGATGCCCCCTCCCCAGCACGTCACGATTCTAACGCACTGCAGCACCCTGCTTCGAATGAGGAATCCGCGCTGAAATCCCCGACGTGTTTGCGGCAGAGAAGGAAGCAGGCGCGGCCACGCAGAGCGCCAAGCACAAAACGACATCTTCTTGAACACCGCCGAATCCTTTCTGGTTCGACGAGCGTGGGGAGGGCGAGGCGGCACGCAGGTTCGTCGTGTTCATGATCTTGAATGGCCAACGGAGATCCGACCGTGCGGTCTGCGATTCTGATCAACTCGTCGCGCTGTCTCCGACTCGCGCTCGCTACAATGTTCAACCGAGAACTCAAGTATCTGACTCCTTCGCTCGACCGCAATCGTGATCCCTTCTTGACCAGCGCGCTGAAGAGTAGACCATGTCGGACCCAGAAGAATCAACGGACGACTCACAGTCGATGGCGACGCAGGTCGCTTGGACAGAATTCGGACATGTCATCTCCGATTCACTGAAGTCACACTCCGAAGCTGTCGTGTATTGCCGCGATCGTGAGGTCGATCGACTGATTACGAATTTCGATCATGGCCGGCACAAGTCCATTCTGCTCGTAGGGCCTTCGGGATGTGGAAAGTCGAGCATCTACCATGAGTTCTTCCGCAGGATCAGTAGGAGAGACGAGTCGCCGTGGACCATCGTCGCGACATCCAGCTCGAGAATACTGGACAATACGGAGTATCTCGGGCAGTGGCAGACACGGCTTTTCAAGCTCGTCAGTCAGGCTCGTGCCGATGACCGGGTCGCGCTGTTTTGGTCGGGCATCACCGCTGCTATTTCAGCGGGTAGGTCGTCGCAATCGGAGGAGAACGTCGCGCTGGCGATGGCACCGCATTTGGAATCGGGTGAGCTCATTATCTTCGGAGAGTGTACGGACGAGGCTTTTCAAAAACGCATCAAGCCTCACACGTGGTTTGAGAAGCTGCTGACAGTGATACGGATCGAACCACAGCCCGATGAGACCATCCGCAAGGTCGTACACGCTGTCGCCGAAGCACGTGGCAAGCAATTCAGGGACGATACGCTCCGCGATATACGGTGGACGGAGGAGGTTCTTGAATCCGTCTGCGATTTCGGGAAGACGTACTTTCCCGGGACGGTTCCACCCGGTGGAGCGATTCAGCTGCTCGATCACGTACTGGCTGTAAAGAGTCAAGACGACGTCGGGGACGATACGCTAGAAGTCACTCAGGTCATCGGACGAACGGATCTTGTCCCGATCCTTGAGTCAGTCACGGGTCTTTCAGCCAAGCTGCTTGACGATACGAAACCGCTCAAGGGAACCGATGTTCGCCACTTCTTCGATCAACGAGTGATCGGTCAACCCCATGCGGTAAAAGCGATTGTCGATCTGATTATGCTCATCAAAGCGGGCCTTACCGACCCGGAGAAACCGCTTGGTGTGCTGCTCTTCTACGGGCCGACGGGCGTGGGCAAGACGGAATTGGCCAAGGCACTGGCCGAGTTTCTGTTCGGCACGCGGGAACGCATGATTCGTCTCGACATGAGCGAATACCAAAACTATCACGCGGTTGAAAAGATCGTTGGGTCGCCGCGTTTCAATCAGGATCAGGAAGGATCCGCTGGGCACCTGCTTCGGCAGGTACGGAGCCAGCCATTCTCGGTCATTCTGTTGGACGAGATCGAGAAAGCCAATCCGGCCGTTTTTGATCTCTTTCTGCAGCTCTTCGATGACGGCCGATTGAGCGACGCCGAAGGTGAAACGACGCACTTCACCCAAACGATTGTCATCATGACCTCGAACCTAGGCGGTGAAATCTCCGACGGTACAGCCTTGGGATTCGTCGCCGACAAAGCGACCGATGATCCGTCGGAAGATCTGGAGTCGGTCCACAGGTTCTTCCGCCCCGAGTTGATCAACCGCATCGATCAGATCATCAAGTTCCGGCCCCTCGATCGTGTCTCGGTGCGAACCATTGCGCAACGCGAGCTGGGCCAAGTGCTGATGCGTAGTGGGATTACACGTCGCCACTTGCGAATCGACGTCGACCCCGGAGTGGTTGATCTGCTGGCGAAGGAAGGATTTGACGCCAAGCTGGGAGCCCGTCCATTGAAACGAGCTGTGCAGCGGTTGGTGCTGATGCCGTTAGCTCGCGAGCTTGCGCAGAGTACCGCGGACCATCGACCCGCGCTCATTCAATTGCAGCCGACCACCAAGTCGGTGTCGATGAAGATCATTCACGATCGTCAAACCAGAAAGTCTGAGTCCATCGAGAAAGGCGTCCAGATACGCAACCGAGCGGGCAAGCGCACTCGCGTAAAACCGAAGGAAATCGAGCAAGCCTTCAACGCCGTCCGGCAGGGTATCCGTGATTTGGAAAGCGAGTTCGAGTCACGCGATCTGCCCACACTCAAGAGCGAGCTCGTCGCGCAAACCAATGAAGTTGGGTTTTGGGACAATCCCGCTCAAGCTCGGGACACGATGACGGAGATCTACCGAATCGAACGTCTGACCGATGCGATACAAAAACTCTCACGCCGAGTACAAGGATTGCAGGGTCGGTACAGAAAATCGGTAGCTGGCTCGAATGAACGTGCCGTCGCGGAGGTTGCGCAGGAAATTGTCAGTGTGATGCGTCATTTGGACGTCGTCGGTTACAGTATGCGCTGCAGCAATCGACTTGATCGAAGTGATGCCTTCGTGACGATCACGGCAGTCGACGACGTCGCGCAGGATGTCGTTGGTCATCTGGCCGATATGTACGCAAATTGGGCCAAACGCAAGGGATTCGTGGCGAACATTGTGCATGAAGAGCTCTTCACGCCCAAGCGTACTCGAGAGGTCATCCTGATGATTGAAGGTGTCGCCATCGTCGGCTTGCTACGGACCGAAGACGGTTTACACGAGTTCATTTCGGGCAAAAACGCAAAGTCGGCGCAGCAGCGTCACTTCGTCAACGTCCGGGTCAGCCCGATCGTGGATGACCATCACCTCGAGCAGAATCGAATTCACATCGAGCGGAAAGCCGTGCGTGGCGGCACGCTACGGAGTGAGCGAATTCGGGGTCACTATCTTGCGCGAGATAAAAAGGAGGGTGTCGAGGCGGAACTGCGAACCTCGTTGAACCCTGCCGAGGCGAAGATCACCGCAACGGAGTATTTGAACGCGTGCATTCGACGGCGAGACATCATTGAGCGAGCGGAACAAGGTGGCGTTGAGGAGAGCCCGGTGGTCAGACGATATACACTCAAACCATCGCAGTCGGCCAAGGACACGCGCACGGACGTCGTGATGCACAATCTGCGTGAGCTTTGGAAAGGCGCGCTAGATGCCTTTCTCGTCAGTAACGTCGCCAGACGCACACAAGATTAGTTGCACGATCTGTCGCAGCTTATCATCTCGATTCTCATCGACCGTCGCGGGCATCGTCATCTCCTAGATGTTTGATCCTGACCAACGAGAACCTATTGTTCGGTGGATCCTTACCACTTCGAGGCGACAGCATTCATGTCGCCCGCGACTTGTATACGAGATCAGCCATGCCTACTAAACACAAATTCGGAATTGCCGCTGCAATTGCCCTCGCTGTATCAATCGGCTGCGCCCCTTCATTGACGGAGGAAGATCGGAGCCAGATGTGGAGTGCCGTTTCGAGCAACAACTTCGAAAAAGTCCAAAGTCTCGTCGAAGATGATGTGCGCCGCGCGAACATGGTGACCAGTCGCAAAGACAACTACACGGCAGTGCACCACTGCGTTGTGTACAACAAGGACGATACGAGAATTGTCGAATACCTTCTGCAAAACGGTGCCGATCCGAATATCGCATCGGATACCGGATGGACACCCCTGCACACCGCCGTGTGGGATGCGAACCTTGGGTATGTCGAAGTGTTGCTACAGTACGGTGCCGATGTGTCACTCAAAGACCATAAGAAGGAGAGAAGCCCACTGGAGATGGCACGGCGGTCCGGGGCAACAAGTCATATCGTCGAAGCGATGGAACGCCATCTGCAAAACCAGCGATTGGCTTCCCAATAGTCTTTCAATTGGGCGATGCCCATCTGAGCGACAGTGCGGTCGGCCGGGCGGTGTTTGCCGCCAGGCCGAACCGCACTAGATTTTTTTCGGGCCGAGATGAAAATCTGACGGTTTGGATGCGACTAATTATCTGTCAGCGTGGCAGACCCATCGCTCGCAACCCAACCTTCGGTTCGTTGCAGCTTTCAGGCGTTGGGGCTGACCAATGCGTTGACGCTGCACCAACGAAACCTCAACGCGCGTCATGGATTCGCGCGCCACACGTCGACCGGGCCGCGATCGGAGAACATGGACCAGCACGAACGGGAGCAGCAGTTCGCCGCCATCCTCGCGGACCATCGACAGCGATTCGGCAAGATTGCGCAAGCGTACGGTGGTGCTGCTGCCGAAGACCTGGTGCAAGAAATACTCCTCCAGGTGTGGCGGAGCCTACCGACGTTTTCGGGCAGAAGCCAATTGTCAACCTGGTGCTATCGAGTAGCCATCAATACCGCGTTGACGTGGCGGCGTAAACATGCGCGACAACAAAGCGAAGTTCCGAGTGACCAAATCGATTTCAATCCGGCGCGTGCCTCGTCAAGCGAACAACATACCCAGTCCCTATTCCAACGCTTCCTACTGACGCTGGCCGAGGTCGATCAGACTGTCCTACTAATGCACATGGACCGTCTGTCCGCGTCACAAATTGCTGAGACGCTCGGGACGTCGCCAGGTGCGGTCAAAACGCGTCTTAGTCGAATCCGATCCAAGCTTGCTTCATGGGATGACGAAAATGGTTGATTTCGACGACTTACAAGCCAGTTGGGATGAGAACTCGGGCGTCGACAACGATCTGCTTGACGCGATTGCTGCCCAAGTTGTTCGAAATCAAGACAAGCTGAAGTCGGTTCTCGATTGCCGTGACCGCTCTGAGATTGTCACTGCAGCGGTACTCGCAATTATCTTTTCTCTATTTGCCTGGTCCTCTTTCGGAAACTTCTATATTCAACTCGGTTCCCTCATCGTCGTGGCCGCATGCCTCGAGATTTCGGCAGTTCTGCTGTGGGGACGGCGTGGTATTAAGGCAAGTCCGGATCAGCTTTCCGTTCGCGAATTTACGCTGCATCAGCGGACTCTCATTCGCCGCCAGATCGGACTTCTGCGAAATGTCGCGTGGTGGTATCTACTGCCCTTCTATGTCGGCTTGATGGTGATGGCGTACGGATTTGGCGATAGGAACATCCTGATCATCTTTGCCATCGTGGTCCTCGCCATGTACGCATGGATCTGGAAGATGAACCAGGATGCGATCGCCAATGAGCTTCAACCTTTGGACGACGCCTACACGCTGACCCTCGATTCCCTCGATCAGCCCGACAAAGACTTCCTGAATCGCTCCTATCAAGCGCTCGCAGAACGAGGCGTTCGGCGGGGCAATTCAAAGCTCTTCATTGTCTTATTCTGTCTTGTGCTGATGATGTTGCCTGTCTTTTCCTTGATCAAGGATGCTCGCCATTCTTACGACAAACTCTCGCCGTTTTCCGCGGTCCGTTGGCAAGATAGTCGCCCTCAAGTTCAAGTTGATGAAACGTGGTATGAATTGGTGAAGATCGACGATGTCAGCGCGACCGAAATCGTTAGATTCTGCCGCTACAGATATCTTGCACTTGAGCGGAAGCGTTTCGAAGAAGACCTTGTCGAAGTACTCACTCGGATGGGGCATCCGCCTCGCGGGAAGAGCACGCTAACGGTGAGAGAGCTGTCCACGGATGAAACTCTCGTGCTCGAGGATATTCGGTGGACTTCGGAGAATCGCTGGGCGATCAAACGGCGCAACGACAATCCTAGCGATGCCGCCCCGCTTCGTTGAGGCGGTGATTGGAGCGCGGATCAAGCGAAACACCGGGATTGGGCGGCGAACTGCAGGCGTTCGCGATCGATTTCATCCGCGATCGAAATCATGTTGAACATCTTGTACGCGGGAATCCACGGTTCTTGACGAAATCGTGGGAAAGCGCTTGCAAACTGAATGCCCCGACATTTCAATAAGTGAGCGTTGTTCAGCTAATTCGTATGCAACGAATCTTTCCAAGGGGAAGCTACTGAGTTTGCCACCGTGCTCGCACGGAAATAAGAATCATTCGGCCCGCGACTGTTCGTCGAAGGGGCGAAAGACCATTGCAATCTCATTGTGGCTTGCTTACTGAGTTCTTTCTTTGCTCCCCTTGCTTCTTTGTCAGCTCCGCGTGGTCGCACATGACAGATGGTTGACGCGTCGTGCCCGCGTCTACGGTGGCCACTTAGAAACGAACTCAATCTTCATTTGATTCAACGAGGTAAGTACTTATGTGGTCCATATCACGTCGATTCGCCGCGGCAATCGAAAGCTGTTCCCACGAAATCAAAAGCATCGTGTTGGCGGCTCTCTTCGTGACGCTCTGCAGCGTTACCGCGGAAGGACAGATCTTTTCGTCTGATCTTGACGGCGACGGAACGGGATGGACTGTAACCACAAACGGTGACACTGACGTTACCTGGCAATTCGATTACTCGACGATGGGCATTCCCTCCGCTCCGAACGGCGACGGAACAACGGGAGTCCGTCTTGCGGCGAATATTACGGCCGATGATCCCGGGGCTGGTTCTGCAATTGCTCTTTCACCAGGGATTACAGCGTCCGGCCAGTATCAAGTTCAATTCGACTTCTGGTTGAACTATCACATTAACGGCTCGACCGAAGAAGGTGGCGGTGCGGTCGCCTTCGACGCAGCTGCGGGTCCTCTTGGGGGCACGGGGCTTCTCGTCAACACAGACGGCGACTCAGGTACGGACTACAAGCTGTTTACACCGTCGGGTGCGTTGGGTCTCGATTCGGGCATGTACGCGATTCCTTCGTTGGACGCGCAAGACCCCTCGAACACCGCGATTCAGGAAGCGTTTCCCAGTCAAACAGCACCGGAAGCACAGGGGACGGGTTACACCAACCCCGCGGGCACTTTTGCTTTCGCGTGGCACACGATGCAAATCGATGTCGACACCGACGCCCAGACAGCCGCTTTCAGCATTGACGGTTTCGACATGGGAACGGTCACCGGCGGCGACTACAGCGGGGACGTCGCACTGATCTTTACCGATCCCTTTGGTTCGGTTGCCGGCGATGCAAACCTTGCCTTCGGCGTTTTTGACAACCTGACGGTCGTTCCAGAACCATCAGCAACTCTCTTGCTGACGTTTGGAATCATCGGTCTGTTGTCGTTCCGCCGTCGATGAAGTGATTCTTTAGACCGAGCATCTGCACGCCGCCGTTCCTAACAGAATCGGCTTGAGCACGTTACCGTGTACGTGCCCCGGCGTTGGAAATCGCTTCCTCACTCCGCCAAGAACGCAGCGTCGTTCAATCTCTGTGACGTTACCAAATAGCCTGTGACTGAAGCACAGTTTCGGGCTGACGTCAGGCTGAGCCTCATTGTGCGATCACAACGAATACAGGCATAATGGTCTGCTGTGAGTTCATTGCGGATTGTCGTGTGGAACACATTTTGCACTTTGCATCTGCGTTCACGATACCTAGCACGGGTGGGGATGTCGATGATTACACAAGCTGTTGTTGTTCAAGCCGCCGTCATGTTGTTCGGTGTGAGCGCCGATGCGGAGAATTCTGAATCGGTCCAGACTTGGCCAAAACCAAACTTGACGATGAGTGTGGCCATCCTAGGACCGACCAGCGAACTACTCCCACCGTACATCGCAACGCGTAATCTCCGCGGCGATGATTACCTCGAGTGGTGCCTGCGTTGGAATCGATCACAGCAAGCGGCGGCCGCGCAACGGGCTGTACCAGCGAAAGTCATTCGTGGCAGGACAACGACCCGACGCAGTGTTTCGTCACGGGGTGTGCGGGGATGGTACTGGCGAAGTTACGGTGGCTCACGCGACTCAACCAGCCGCACACGTGAGGACGTCTGGGAGCTTGGCGGCTACGGAGGTGGACCTCTGGAGATCTACAATCCATTTGTCCGCCGATAGGAGGATCCGTGTCGAGGGTGATCCGCTTTCCCGTAAGGTAAGCTTGCGATGAAACCCACCGTTAGCGCCACCGTCGCGCTCCGCACATGATCTGACTAAATCGGTGCCAAAATGACAAACCAGCTGCGTCGGCAAGTCGTTCCGAAGTTTGCGAACTCGTTGAACTTGATGGCAATCTCCAAGATGGATCCCGAGGAGATTCGACATCATCTCACCCAAAAAGCTCAACAGCTGGTTGAGGCCGAGCAGCCTGAGCTAGATGCAGCAACGATCCAACATGTGGCCGAGCAAGTGCTGGACGAAGTCTTTGGACTGGGGCCGCTCGAGCCGTTGCTCCGCGATAGCAGCATCGTCGCCATCGACTTGGCAGCCGTCGACACGGCCCGAGTGCAGCGTGCGGACACGTGGATTGAGACACCTGTCTATTTTGACGACGCATCGCATTTGCGACGAACGGCCGAGCGACTTTGCGACTCGCAGCACTCGTTTCCCGAGCAGTGGAGTGTTGATGTACAACTGGATCCGGTGCACATTACGATCCGCCGCCCGGCTCCAGCCAAAGAGACTTCGCTAGGCTGAGCGGCACTGACCGACGGCTCGAGTTGTTTTCTCGTTCATCGGCAGATCGCGCGACGATCCACGTTGCGTCGGATCGCGATCGCCAACAAACCGATCAGGAGTAGCCCCAGAGAAGCTGGTTCAGGGATGGCACGAGCGGCAACGATCGGTCCTTGTTCGTAGCCGCCGTCGACAAATGCAACCACCAGGTCCGCCGAGGTGAACTCGCGGTCTGCATTCCAATCGCCCCGGGCCCAGCCGGAGTTCTGGTCGACGCCGTCCCGATACTCGCCTGCTTCCAATACCAAGACAAGATCCGCACTATTGAATTCACCGTCGAGATTTGCATCGCCAAACCAAGTGTTCTTGAGCTCTTTGACCCAAAAGGCGTGATCTTCGATGCTGACCACCGAGTCGCCATTAACGTCGAGTGGCGGCCCCAGCGTAAATCGGCCGGGCGGTGGCCGCACCTCGT
>CAJHYQ010000309.1_pt1 | contig 26687 bp, 25 predicted proteins | sample 9198721 | NCBI WGS metagenome assembly CAJHYQ01 (sample SAMEA7708357, study PRJEB35096) | sediment metagenome | biome: marine neritic benthic zone biome [ENVO:01000025]; feature: sediment [ENVO:00002007]; material: shallow marine sediment [ENVO:03000034] sea grass bed [ENVO_01000059] ... | reverse complement strand
TGGAAACTGAATTCGAGGAGCGTTTGAAAATCCTCACTGATGGATTTCGAACGACTGGGGACTTCAATGGTGGTAAGCATATCTTCCAGGTTCGTTTGCCAAGCCGTGAAACCTGAGACATGGGAAGGAGTGAACGATGCAAGGCAAAACGTGGTGTCTCGCCCTTGGCCTATTGCTGGTGGGCGGAACGTCGGTCAACGCTGAGATTCTCAAGGGCGAAATGAGCATCCTGGGCGCGGAGATGCCGTGATGAGGGGGGACGGCGCGCGACGCCGTCGCACGTCAGGTTGACGTGGATAAAGACTCGGTCACGCTGTCCTGTGAGACCGACGAAGGAAAATACCGGCCGGGAAAGATCGAGTTTCGGGCGAAAAAGGGGCGGTCGATTAACCTGGGAAGAATTCAGGAAGCGATCACGGCCACGCGGCTCTCCGGTAACACCAACATGCGCGTGGATTACCTGAAGATCGCAGTGCGTGGGAAACTGATTTTCCGTGACAAGGAGCCAGTTCTGCTTGTCTCGGGCGCCAATCAGGAATTCGAATTGGCCGCGGACGACCGTGAGCTGGAGAAGCGGCTGATGCAGATGATGGGTCCGAGCGCAACGGCGGTAACTGTCGTGGGTCGCGTCGACGGCTGGAATGGACGCTTTCCGGTCGTGCTTAGGACGCTCGCCAAGCGGTATGGCACAGACGGTAAGACGCCGATTCTGCTCGTGATCACAAGCCTCGAGACCAGCGAAGAGGACGAGGGGTAAACGTCAAGCTCGGTCAAGCTCTCCTCGGAGGGCCACGTTGCTCGTCGTCAGGCACGCGACTTCCCGCGAGGCTTGACGACGATGTCCTGGGATAGCTCCGCAATCGTCATTGCCCTCGAGCGAGTTGAGATACCTTCTTCCAACTGTCTCAGCTTGCGCTGAATGGAACAGTCTGCCATAGGTCGTCCCGCGAACCTAAAGGCCCCGCCCGCCCATGAATCGCGCGTCCCCTGAACGAGAACGGCCGCGAAGGGCTTGTGCCGCCTGATCCTTAGGGCGGTATGGCCATTGATTGTTCGAGACCTCGAATGCAATGCTGCCAATTATCGCCGAACCCGCCCGAAAAGGGTTGACTGAGGGCGTCGGGGTTGGTCAGTTGATGGGGTCATCGGTCAAATGATACACCGATTTCCTTCCGCTGGGTCGCTAATGAGCGAAGCAATCAGTCTTTCGCAGTGTGTCGCTCGTTCTTCTCTTTGTCCCGGTTAGTTGCCCTGGTTTTGTCTTACAGCGGCCCTCTCTGAGCAGCTAGTTCGACGACCGACATTACATTGCTTTCTATCGATTCGCGAAGTCGCGCGCCAAGATGCAACGAGCAGCGAATGTCAAGACGTGCCTCAGTGGATCGGCTTCCCTAGATGCTTTCGGAGAGTGATATGTATCGATCAAAATTGGTTTTTCTCGTCGTAGTCGGCATGGTCTATTCCGCGACGACCGCTAGAGCCGCTGACTTGATTTCCGTTTACACGTTTGACGAACAGAGTGGCGACCTCGCGGCGGATGCAATTCGCGGCGCCGCCGGCGATGCATCCCTGATGAACTTCGACGGATCTCAATGGTCGCCAGGGTTCATTGGGGGAGGTGTTAGCCTGGACGGAGCGGACGACTGGATGCGGGCGGTCAATCCGATCGTGAACGGGGCGACGGCCATGAGTTTCTCGGGATGGGTCAAGGCGGATACACCTCCTGTGTGGTCATCGATCGTCAAGAACTGGGGCGGTGCCCAGGCAGGGCAATATCACTTCGGACTCCAAGCGGGCGACGGCGACTTGAGCAATTTCCTGAAGAACAGCGACGATTCGGTAAACAATATTCGCGAGAGCTCGCCTTTTGGCCTCGATGAGTGGACGCACGTGGCGTTCACCCACGGCGAGGGGAAGCACAAGTTGTTCAAGAACGGAGCAAAAATCGCGGAAGCGGATTTCTCGGGTGGACTGAACTGGCCTCTGAATCAGCAAAATGATGGAACAGGAATTCTGGGGATCGGCGTAAAGACGAATGATTCCGGCGATGCGGCGGATCCGGGGGCTCCCGGATATTGGGATGGTTCGTTCGACGACTTCGGATTCTGGGACGGGACGCTCTCGGAAGCCGAAGTTGAAACGATCTACCAGAACGGGCTGCAAGGAATCAGCGTCGTCCCGGAACCCAGTTCCATGTCGCTCGTTGTCCTGGGATTGCTTTGCGCTTTAGGTATGAGGCGGCGCTGAACAGGTACAGCATGTCATCGGCAAAGCAGAGCGAACCATTCCCGACCCTCTCGTTCCACTGCTGCTCACCTGTCTCAAGATCCAGGCAGGTCCAGCCGACGCCGTGGTTCCCATAGATGTACCATTGTGGATCACGTAGCCGCCGTGATGACATACCAGCTTCTTGGTGGTCCAGGCGACATCGACGTTGACAGTATCGTTCACCTCCTTCAATTTCAGGCAGATACCGCCTTTGCCATAACCGTTCGACCAGAACACAAGCCCGTCGGCGTAGGCCGGAGTCGGGCAGTTGGCCGTATTGCCTGCTGACCAGTCGTTCGACCAAAGCGTCTTTCCGTTATCCGCATCGACGGCAAAAATCCCTTTGCCGAGCGACTATCCATCGCGGTGTGGGCCCAGCCAACCGGGTCACTCAGACTCGGCAGCCGACGACGATGCGATAACGCACACAGCAAAGAAACGACCCGCGTCATATTGCTACTCCTTTCGATTGCCGGGAACATGGATTGCCGGACGGTAGTGCCCGTGAACCTCACGTTGAAACTTCTGATCGTTTACCGGAAAATTGATCCTTCGCCAGGAAGTTTAGGCGAATAGGTTACGCCAACATGCCTTCGAACTCGAACACTGACGCAAACTCGCATCCAGGCGCAACCAGCGGGCCAGTAGCTTGCGCCGCCGATCGTCGTGAATTCCTGCGCGCCGGACTAGTTGGGTTTTCCAGCCTCACTCTGCGCGAGCTTTATGGCTTGCGTGCTGCCGCTGCTCAAGCGAGCCTGAGCGGAACGAAATTGCAGACGGCCGTGATTTTGATATGGCTCCGTGGCGGCGCAAGTCATTTGGAGACCTTCGATCCTAAACCGGAAGCGTCGTCTGAGTTCCGCGGTCCTTATGCCGCAATCAATACGGACGTTCCTGGCATTCAGATTTGCGAACTACTGCCTCGGTTGGCAAAGATGGCCGACCGCTATGCCATCTTGCGTTCGATGGCACACACCGGTGGCGGACATCCCGCTGGCTCGTTGCAGGTGCTTGCTGGCGACTCCGATCGGCAGGACAAGATCGAGCCAGTACGTCCAGATTGGATGTCAATCGCCAACTATCTGCGACATGATCCTGCTCGCAAGATTCCCAATTATGTCGCTATCAACCCGGTCGATCGTTACGACAATTTCACGATCGCTGGCCCGACTTACTTGGGCCCATCTTACGAACCATTCAAGGTGATGGGCGACCCCAGCCGGCCCACATTCGAAGTGCCTAATATCGGACTTGCGCACGATCAGCGACACCGGCTAGTAGAACGACTTAGGTTGAAGGAGACGCTGGACCAGCTGTGTCGAGACATTGATCAGTCTGGGATGCTGGATGCCGCTGACCAATTTGAAGCCCAAGCAATCAACCTGCTGACGAGCTCACAAGCCAGGGAAGCATTTGACCTGAACAAAGAACCTGAACGCGTCCGTGACCACTACGGTCGCAACCAGTGGGGCCAGCAGTGCCTGATGGCGCGTCGTTTGGTCGAAGCAGGTGTGGATATTATCGCCACGGAATTTGACGGGCCGTTGTGCGGTCGAGTGGCCAACTGGGACGATCATGCCGTAAACCAGCATGTATTTGACGCGATGAAATATCGAGCCCCGTTTTTTGATCGAGCCGTGTCAGCGCTAATTGAAGACATCTACGCCCGAGGTTTAGATAAGCGAGTTTTGGTGGTCGTGACAGGCGAGTTTGGCCGTACTCCGCGAATTTCTTACGTCGCCAGCAGCGGCGGTGGAGTGGCGAGCGGTTCGAAGGGCACGATACAACCCGGTCGAGATCACTGGCCAGGGGCAAACTCAATGCTCTTTGCCGGCGGTGGCATTCGAACCGGCCAGGTCATCGGCGCGACAGACCGGCGGGGCGAGGCCCCCATCGAGCGACGTGTCGGTCCCGGCGATTTCCTGGCCACCATCTATAACCACCTTGGCATCGACTATCAGCGCGAGGCGATGCGTAACTTCTCCGGCCGCCCGGTCCCAATACTGAGCCAGGGAAGGCCGATCAGCGAATTACGACGCACGACGTGATAATGCACTTTTGTCCTGCGGGCGTGATGACGCCATGTTGCTCGCGCCTGGGCCATCGGCCTGCAATGCTACGCCACCAAAGGTGATCCTGGTTGACTTGTGGTCAATCTGGATCATGAGACGAAAGATTGGCACGGTGACAACTTGTTCACGAAAACAGCCGTTCACAAATCAGTATCACAATCGCGCAAAGTTGATTCCGACGCGATACGAGATCGGTACAATGGCAGCTGGCATCCAAGGTATTTGTTGCCTCCAATGTCTTGCGATTGGGCAAATTCTGATCAATGAATGACGTGGAGCTACTAGATGTAAGTGTCGATGGTCGCGCGTTCGGCGCCGATTCACTTTCATCCCGCCGTGCCACGTCGACGTTGTGCAGACTAGGAGTTGTGAAATGAACAGACAGTTCTTTCTTGCTTTCGTTGGTTCGCTGACAGTTGGCCTCTTGCTGGCGACCGCACTGAACGCCCAGTCGGATAGCGGATCGACAGTCACGACATCCGGTCGACCTAGAGCGCGCGAAGTCCTGTTTGTTCCGGTGAAGATTGACGGGCCGGTTCACGACCCATCCAGGTTCACTTTCTGGTTTGGCCCTTACGCGGAGTGTTCCTCGGTATTGGATATCAATGGCGACGGCCGGCTGGACATCGCAGCCGGCAGAAATTACTTCATCGCGCCGAAATGGACTAAGTATGCGGACTACCGCGACGGAGCGGCGACAAACGGGCCAGATGTCGACGACAACTACGAAGGGTCAATGGATGTCAACAATGACGGACGACTTGATGTGATCAGTTCCGGTTGGATGCTCAAACAAGGCATTTACTGGTACGAAAACCCGGGCAAGCTGGGCGTGAAATGGAAGTCACACCCAATCCATGAGGCAACGGGAGTCGAAGGGCTCGTGATCGGTAACCTATCGGGCAAGAGCGACCACGACCTGCTGGTGAATTACTTTGCCAAGCAGCCGGGCCGCGGCCTCATCTGGATGGAGCGACTTGACCAGCCTCCGTGGTTCAAGAAACACGTATTGGGGCCCACAAACGTTGGCGTCAGCCATGGCAATGGGATTGGTGACATCAATGGTGATGGCCGGAATGACGTCGTCACGACGAGCGGCTGGTTTGAGGCGCCGCCACGACCGACGGAAGACAATTGGACATGGCACCCCGATTATCGCTTTCCACGCGGTGGGGCGGGGCATCCGATTCTGGTCACCGACACCAACGACGATGGTCTGAACGACATTATCATTGGCTCGGCGCACCAATACGGATTGGTGTGCTACCGGCAACGAATGACAGACGGCAAACGTACCTTCATCGAACATTGGATCGAGACGGAGTATCCGACGATCCACACGATGATCCTAGCGGATCTGGACGGTGACAGTCGTCCAGAACTGATTACCGGCAAACAACTGCTCGCCCATAACGGCGGAGATGTCGGCGCTTTCGAGCCGACGTTTCTCTTCTACTACACGATGAACCAAGGCCATTTCCAACGCCACATATTGTCGTACAGCCATCTCCTGCCGTATTTCACCCAACATCGCGATGACGCGCCGCCCAACTATGTGATCGGAACGGGCATGAAGCTCAACGCGGAAGACATGGACGGCGATGGAAAACGCGACATTATCGTCGCCTGCCGGACCGGCCTCTACATTTTCTTTAACAAGGGTCCTTCGCCCAAGACGCGCCGAGCCAATTATTTGCCAGAACGGAACACCTACCCTGGGAACATCAACTGGGAACAGAGGCCGCCGCGTCCGGCGCGCACCGCTCAACAGCAGCCAACGGATTCTGAGGGCTTTACCGTGCTGTTCAACGGCAAGGATCTAACTGGCTGGCAACCGGCAATCAACTGGACAGTGGAAAACGGCATCATTGGCCTTAAGGATCGTACCGACCGGCAAGAGCACAATGACAACTATCTGTGGACGCAAGAGCAGTACGGCGATTTTGTTCTCGATTTGGAATTCAAAGTAACCCAAGGGACCAATAGCGGCATATTTCTCCGTACCTCGGACCTGAAAGATCCGGTCTACACCGGCATCGAGGTCCAAGTCACCAATACCGTCCCGGGCCGGCGGTTGACCAAGAACAGTATTGGCGGTTTGTATGACCTGGTCGCGGCCAAGGCCAATCCGCTCCGTCCCAACGACTGGAACCGATACACGATCACGTGCCAAGGCAGTCAGATCTCGGTCGAATTGAACGGGCAGCTCGTGGTCGGCGCGAACTTAGATCGGTGGACGGAAGTTGGCAAAAACCCTGACGGCACGGCAAACAAGTTCAGCCGCGCGCTGAAGGACTTTGCAAGAACCGGCTACATCGGTCTTCAGGATCATGGCTCACCGGTGTGGTACCGGAACGTCCGCGTCAAGCGACTGGATGACAGTCGCGAATAAAGGAAGATTAAGGAGATTGCGATATGAAGGCGCCTCTGTATTTGTTGTCTCTGTCTCTCGGCGTCGTGTTGGTCGTGCATCTGGCCATGAATGGGCAGGTGGGCAACGTGATGAAAAATCCGCGCGTGGCAAACGCGGTTTTCTGGTGCATCGGTGCGTTAACCGCCATCGTGATTGGGTTGACGGGCTGGCAAAGTGGCGCTTTGGCGTCTCTCAAGCAGGTCAATCCGATCTTGCTGACAGGCGGCGCGTTGGGCGCCTGTCTGGTCTTTGCGATCGCCTGGCTGATGCCTCAAGTCGGCGCTCGAGACGTGATGATCACGCTGCTGGCGGGCCAGATCATTGGCGGAATGGTGCTGTCTCATTTTGGCTGGTTGGGTTCACCTCAACAGCCGATTACGGTGATGAAAATCATCGGCGTACTGATCATGATCACCGGTGTTCTCCTGACGACAGTGGAGCTTGGCAAGTCCGGCTAGAGGCAACACTCCTTTTGCAGTGCTTTGCTCAACGACAAGTGGAGATAATGACTTTACGGGTCATTCCACGACTTTGAATGGGAGCTACTCAATGAAGAAAGTCAAGCTCGGGAATTCGGGGCTCGAAGTTAGTGCACTGTGCCTGGGATCCGACTCGATAGGCAGCAAAATTGATCAAGAAATGTCGTTCAAGCTGCTGGACGTTTACAGAGAACACGGAGGAAGCTTCATTGATACGGCGAATTTTTACGCGAGCTGGTTACCAGACTGCCAAGGCGGTGAAAGCGAGTCAACCATCGGTCTTTGGATGAAGGACCGGGGGGTTCGCGATGAGATGGTGATCGACTCGAAGCTTGGGTTTGACTATCCGGGCTGTGACGGCGGTCTGAGCGCGGTCGAGATCGAGCGCGAGTGTGAGAAGAGCCTCCGGAGATTACAGACGGACAGGATCGACCTGTATTACGCGCATCGTGATGATGCCGACACACCGTTGGAGGAAACGATGGAGGCGCTCGATCGTTTGATCAAGGCGGGCAAGGTGCGCGCCATCGGGGCCAGCAACCTAAAGAGCTGGCGCATCGCCGAAGCCAACACCGTGAGCAGGGCCCATCAGTGGGCCGGATATTCGGTCATTCAGCAAAGATATACTTATTTGCGTCCCCGGCACGGCTCGGATTTCGGTCCCCAAGTTTGCATCAATGACGATCTGAAGGACTATTGTTGCGAGCGCGACATCGCGATGGTCGGTTATTCGACTCTGCTGCAAGGCGCTTACACCCGTTCTGATCGCCCCGTGCCAGCGCAATACGCGGGCCCTGAAGCCGATGAGCGGCTGGCGGCCCTCAAGGCCGTCGCCGATCAGATCGGCGCGACGATGGGTCAGGTCGTAATTGCCTGGATGCGGCAAAGCGATCCGCCGGTGCTCCCAATTATCGCCGGAAGCCAACCCGAACAATTGACCGAGAACATTGCCTCGCTCCGCCTCACACTTGCCGAGGATCAGGTCAAACGCCTGGATACTGCTGGCAATCCCAACATTGAACAGGCGTGGCTCCGTTAGCACCTTCTAAGTCGGCATTGAATGAAGATAGAAATGAACCGGAAACCTCGGAACTCTGCAGTCACCTTCGCTCATGGTGCCAAGACTTCGATTGGCGGATGAGTAAGAGGAAGAGAGCCGTTTGATCGGCGGCCAGTTTTTTCGAACACGAGGGAGGAGAAGCTATGGCAAAACGCAACGTGACCCGTCGCGGCTTTCTTCAAGGCACGGTGGCAGCGGGCGCGACCTTCAACATTGTGCCACGACACGTCCTGGGACGAGGTCAGACGCCTCCCAGCGAGCAGCTTGGCGGCGCTCTGATCGGTTGTGGCGGACGTGGCGGTGGCGTGGTGGACGGTCGAGCCCACGGTACGTTTGCCGGTCTCGGCGGCGACGTCCGCTTGGTTGCCTGCTGCGATGTAGATCGCCGGCGTGCCGAAAACGCCGCAGCGAGAGCCCAGGCCAACACGGCCGTGTACATCGATTACCGTCGTCTGCTGGAGCGTGCCGATGTCGACGTGGTGGCCATTGCCACCCATCCCGGTTGGCACGCGGCAATCTCTATCGGTGCCATCGAAGCCGGCAAAGATGTGCTCTGCGAAAAACCGATGACTCGTTTCATTGCCGAAGGTCGCGCGGTGGTCGAAGCCGCAGACCGGTATGGTCGCATATTTCAAATTGGCACCTACGGGCGATACGGAGCTAGCCGCGATCCAAACCGAGTCTTGATTCACAAGATCATGGCCAGCGGGTTTCTCAATCCGTGCCAGGCCGTTCACATCAAGCGAGGAGGACTGAAAGTCGCGCAATGGAGCGGCAAAGTGAAGTATCAGGCGAAGCCGGTTCCCAGCCATCTCGATTGGGATATGTACTGCGGTCCGGCACCGTTGAGGCCATACCAACCTCATCGCTTTGGCGGGACGCACCGCGGCTATTGGGACTACGAAGGAGGCGGCTTGGTCGACATGGCCCAACATCATTTCGATCCGGTCAACTGGATGTATGCCAAAGACGGCACAAGTCCGGTTGAGATCGAGGCCTATGCCCCGCCCGCTCATCCGGAGGCCTGCGGCATGTGGGGTTGGATCGAGCTTCGGTACTCTGACGGCTTGATCTTCGTCATGGAGAGCGGCGAGTGGGGCGAACCCTATGATCGGAGGCAGCCCCGCGAAGTGAGCCTTGGCGATCTGAGCAAAGAGGACCAGAAAAAGGTTCTGGAGTTACCCGATCCCCAACTCTTGAGCTTTGCGGAGGCAGTCAAAACGCGCCAGCAGCCGGGTGGACACGCCGAGGCTGCTCATCGCGCTGCGACCTTGTTGCACTTGGCCAATATCGCCATCCGCACCGGTCGCAGGATCAATTACGACCCCGTCACCGAACAGATCATCGGCGACGAAGAGGCAGACCGTCTTGTAAACACACCAATGCGGGCACCGTGGCGGCTGTAGAGTAACCTCGAATGCGCGAAAGGGACGTCAACGATGGCAGTATCCTCGAAACTCAAGGCGTTGGTGGATCAGATGCCCGATCCTGATGGCAGGGATATGTACACCGAAAACATCGACAAGGAGATGATTGAGAAGGCCATCACGGAGATCTATGAAGGAGGCCGCGAAAACGTGGTGGGATTGATCGAGATGCTCGGCGTGCCCGGCAGCGGGCAGAATGTCAAACCTCACTACGCATTTCGTTGCCTGATGAATCATGTATTGGCATCGAGGGACGAAGAAGCTCGGAAAGAAACGTCTGAGGCATTGGCGGCGGCACTGCTGAGCGATCGGTCCAACGACGTCAAGAGCTTCCTGTGTCAGGAACTTCAGTGGGCCGGTGGCGAGGAGGCCGTGCCCGCGTTGGGCAAACTGTTGCGGGACGAGGCACTGGTCGAACCTGCGACGATGGCGCTGTTGGCCATTCGCCTGGGTGCTGCCGAGCAGTTCCGTGCGGCACTCCCGGGCGCTCAAGGTCGATGTCGACTCAATGTCATCCAGGCTCTGGGCGACGTCAAAGATCTGGAGTCGATCAACAGCTTGAAGTCGGCATTGGACGATGAGGACCGCGAGGTGCGTCTGGCGGCAGGCTGGGGCCTGGCCAGGATGGGCGACGCTGGTTCGGTCGAGCTTTTGATCGAGCAGGCAGATGCGCGCACGGGCTGGGAGAGAATCCAAGCCACCAAACACTGCCTCGTCCTGGCTGAACAACTTTCGGTGGTTGGCAAGAAGGATTTGGCGGAACGGATCTACATTCACCTGCGCGACACTCGCACCGATGCGGCAGAACAGTATGTGCACGAGGCAGCCAAACGAGCTCTGCGCACTGCATAGACGTGCAACGTGTTGGTTCTCAGCGTAGAGTAAAAATACTCAACGGTACTTCAAAGCTCTTGTCAAACTTGCCCCAAGCCCTGCACCCTTCACCTTTCAATGTCGCAACAATGGGCGAATGTAGGCAGATTGAGCGGAGCAGTTGACTACTTGAATCGCCGCGGTCAGCACAATGTGCGATAGGCAATGCATCTCTCGCCGGACATTACAGATTCATCGTGACGCCGGGCGAGGCACAGACTGGATAGATGCCTTTGTCATCAGGAGCCGTGGGTGGCTGCATTTCCCAAGTACAGTCCTCCGGTTTCGGCGCAAAACAAAAATCGGACTCGCTCACGTTCTCCCAGCGAACTTTCCTACCGCTGTAGCACGACAACTGCCCCATAATCGCGACCAAGGTGCTGCGCGACATGTATTCGCCACAGTTGAGAGGTGTGCCCGCGCGAATCGACGTGAAGAACGCGTCCTGTTCGGCCACATAGGGGCTGCCGTGCGGGCCGCTAAATCTCCACTCGTCCTGACCGGTGATCCGGCCTCGCAGCGGATACGCGGTTCCCCTCGATCCCTTGATGATGCTCGAAACTTCGTTGTAGCACCCCGGTGTCGTGCGGCAAAAGGCGTAGACACGCACTCCACTGGCGTAGCGATAGACGACCGAGTTGTGATCGAACACATCGCCCAACAAGTGCTGCACGCCTGATCGACCACCGAACCCGTGGCAGTCGACTGGCGGCGTTTCATTCAAAGCCCAGGTGGCGCGGTCTAGGTTGTGGACCAACGACTGTGTCACATCGTCGCCACACAGCCAAGAAAACCGATACTGGTTGCCGTATTGAATTTCCAGTTCCCTCATGCCCAGCGGGCGCGCAGTGTTCCCATAAGGACCGCGGACGAAATTCTCTTCAATCGAAACGATCTCACCGATCTGTCCGTCGCGGACCCGCTGTATCGTCTCGCGGATGGCGGAGTCAAAGCGGCTGTGCAATCCCGACAACACGCCCGTATTGTTTTCTTTGGCAATCCTACACGCCTCAGCCACTACCTTGATGCCTGCTGGGTCAATGGCATGGGGCTTTTCCACGAACACGTGTTTACCGGCCTCGACCGCGGCTTTGAGATAGATTGGGTGGAACTTGGCTGCGCAGGCGATCAGGACCACGTCGACATTGTCGATGACCTGTTTGTACGCATCGAGTCCTACGAAGCAATGCTCATCGTCAACGATCACCTGTTTGGGCGTGCTGGTAGCAAGCAGCCGACGTTTGCGTTGCACACGATCGGCAAACAGGTCGGCCATCGCCACCAAACGTGTCCCAGGGTCGGCGGTCATGGCGTCCACCGCCGCGCCCGAACAGCGTCCACCGCAGCCGATCATGCCGATCCTCAATGTGTCGCTGCCAGCCGAGTGGGCAGTCCGGGCCAACGACAACCCGGCGCCGATCCCAACCGCCGAAGCCTTCAAGAAACTACGACGTGGGCTACGTGGCGGATGCGGTGACTGGCGATAGGTCGTCATTTGAGAACCTCTTTGTCTTCATCAATTGCCAGCCGAACGGAGAGCGTCTACAGCTACATTTCTATGCGGATCGACGGGGCGGATCGACCAGAGCGCCCTCGGGTCGGTAGCGGTACGTGGTGGCCAGGTCCGCCCCGCTTGACGAATCGGGTCAGGTTCACTCGCACCTGGTGTTCTCGAGTGAGCGGTTTATCGTTCTGGAAATGCAGAAAGACCATGTCGTAATCGAAGATCATCTCCGAGGCCAGAAGATCAGGATGCTTGACGATCCGTACCGCGAACTGATGCTCCGGTTCCAGAATCTCGCGAATCACCGGTGCAGTTGTGTGCCAGTTGTGAGCCGGATGATCGATGCCGGTAACCAGCAGGACGCGGGTTGGTTTCGCGTCTTCAGCCAGTGCTGTCGTGAACATGACTGCGGCCGCAATCAACGTTTGCAGCAATGCCCCCATGCCCGGCACTCCCAAACTACAACAACCCTTGCAGGAACTCGATGCTCTTGCGAATGTTCTCGTCAGAACCGTAACATTCCACCGACAACACTCCGTTCCAGCCAGTTTCTTTCAGGTATCCGATGCAGCGTTTGATGTTTTCCGCATTGACACCACTGCCAATTGGCACTTCGCTGCAGGCGATCCCCGTTTCTTCGCCCCGGGCCGCTGCCGTCAACTCTTGGCTCACATCCTTGATATGAGCGTGCGCAAGATACTTGCGAAATCGCATCAGGTATTCACGTGGATCATTGCCGGAGATAAACGAGTTCCCGGTGTCGAAGTTGAAGCGCAGATGCGCGGAATCGAAATGAGTGAACAACCTCTCCAGAAAGTCGCCGTCGTTCGTATAGGGGCCGTGAGTTTCGACGTTGATGATCACGTCGTAATCCTCGGCCCACGAAAGACACTGTCGGTAGTTCTCGCAGGTGATCCGAAAGATCTCTTCGTCCGAGTAGCCTTCGGTTTTCTGTGCACCGTCGGTCGTATCCACAATCGGGCAGTCGATTTCGGCGGCGAAGCGGATCGCCTGCTGGACGTATTGCACGCCAAAAGTCGAGCCGGCCGGACCCATCATCGGAAACGCGGCGTCGATCTGCGAAACCTTCAGCCCCTTGCCATCAAGCCACCGTCTCAGCGCCCGCGGGTTTGACTGCAACGATACTGACGGATCGTAGCCCAAACCATGCACGAAGTATTGGCCATGGATCACTCCGAATTCGATATGCGACAGCCCATACTTGACTGCACTTTCCACGGCCGTCTGGATGTTGCCGCTGAGCACGCGCCAGTTGTCGGTATGCATTCCCAGTTCGATCATCGACGGCCTCCATTTGGCCCGGTCGCGATGTCATTCGTATATACACTGTAATGTAGACTCAATCTATCAAGTTTAGATTGGCGTGGCAACTGGAGGATGCTTGATTTCATGGGCTGAAATACCGTCTTTCCGTGGATGCCACGCCAAGATGACACAGGTCCTGCGCGAGTTGTACGGTGAGTTTGATCTGCAAGCCCGTCTATCGGCAATACTTGGCGGGCGCTACGTACTGCGCCGGCTCCGCCAAGGGCAAAGCGGTTGGACGAAGCGTGGTCCGATGAGCCGCACACGTTCTAAGAGACCGACTCTCGCGACACTCCCGCGGCCGACGACCCTTCACAACGACCGGAGCGTTGCTGCTATGTCGAGCCACACACGCCAGCGACGCCCACGGCCGTCTCACAGACGTCGGCTATATCCGCAAACTGAGCCGCAAAGCCATCGCAAATCTGGTTGCACCCGCGGCGATCGCTGCTAAACTAGACAGTCTGGCTGTAGTTTCCTTGGTATGGTGGCATTGAGACTGCGGAGGACAATGTGATGGAAGAACCAATCGCGGCAACTGGTGATTCCGCGACCTTCCTTAACCGGCAGCTGTGGCTCGCGACCCTTGCGTCCCTCGTGGCTGTGGTCGCCGTGGCTTCGACAACTGAAGGTGGGGAGCCGATGCCTGACATCGCTCTGTCCGATGTCAACTCGACTTCGGCCACCTTCGGCAAAATGGTCTCCCCCCGCGACTACGAAGGAAACGTCTCAGGGTGGTACTTTGGCCACGCGACGTGAGGCTATTGCAGTAGCCAGTTTGGCTACCTGGACGCGCTGCAGAAAGAGCTCGACCTTGATCATCCACAGTTTGGTATCGAAATCCTGGGTGTCAACGACTGGAGCCTTGGAGACGGTAACGAAGCTGTCTCCCAAGGACGTGACATCCCTTGGCTGCAGGACCTCGACCGCGACGGTAACGGAGTGTCCGATTTGTGGGAGAATTGGGACGTAACCTTTCGCGACGTTGTCATCCTGGACGCGAACAACAAGCAAGTGGACGTCTTCAACCTTACGGTGCATAACCTCGCCGACCCACAAAGCTACGAGACACTGCGGAGCAAGTTGGTTGCTGCATCCGTACCCGAACCGTCGGGGATGGTCCTTGTGGTGGTCGGGGCGATCGCTGTATTGGCGCTTGGTCAGAAAAGAAGTTGACCGTTCGCGTTCTGGCTCCCGGCTTGCCGCACTTGGTCAGGAAGGCCTCGCATTCACGATCTCCCCGGGCCAGTTCGGTGCCCGGGCTTCAGAGACCTGGTGGATATTGCCCAGGCGCGTCCGGATCAGCCGGGTTGGAAAGCAAGCGAGGTTCACTCCCTTGGTAAACTCGCCGGGGGCCGTGCCTGGAGCGTCCTGCGAAGAGTCGTCCTGGGTTGCGATCGCGACCAAAACTCGATAACATAGCGCTGGTTTCATGACTATTGTATTGGCAGTGCGGTAGCGTGCGTGCGGCGCATTGACCGCGGATCTCAAGGGACTGGAGCATGTCTCATTTCAACTTGAAGAAACCGACGGTCGGCGCGAGGGCCATTGCCACTCCGGCAAACACGGCCGGGGCGGAGCAAACGAATGTGGCGACGTTGGCAGCGAAGCTCGCGGACTCAGACTTCGAGGTCGCGCGCGCCGCACACCGAGAGTTGTGGAGAATCGTTCGCCATGTGGGCGGTCCTCGCACTCAAGCCGAGAAACGCCTCGTCGTCACCGAGTTGGAACTGCTGCTCAAAGAGAGTCAGCCGGCGGCAGTCTATCGCGCGGCGCTGTGGATGCTTTCAGAAATCGGCACAAGCGACCAGGTCAAATCAATCGCAGCTCTCCTGTCGAACAAGACGGCGCGCGAGGACGCGAGGATGGCGTTGGAACGGATTCCCGGCGAGCAGTCACTAGCCGCTCTGAAATCCGCGCTGAGCACGGCCCCCGACGATTTCAATGTTAACCTTGCCCAATCGTTACGAGCACGCGGCACGCAAGTCGCCGGGCTACCATGCGAGAAACTGAAGCCGACCAAGGAGACGAACGTGACGGCGCGGTGAGGCCACCCCCCAACGTGTACGGCTGTTTTTGAGGAGGTCAACGATGAGCGCTAGTTTGACTCCTAATCCAGCAGCGATGGGAAGACGCGACTTCCTGCGTCTGGCGACTCCCGGCATTACGATGGGGTTGGCCCTTCCCCACATGCTGTCCACAGCAACGATCGCCCGAACTCGTCCGAAATGGAAGATGCGGCTCTCGACCTCATCAATTCACTACCTGCAATTGCCAGTAGAGCAGGCGTGTGAGAAGATCGCCGCGCTCGGATTCGATGCCGTGGATATCTGGTCGGCTCATGCTGGCTGCCCACACTTGGATGACACGCTCAATCGTCTTGGACCCAAAGGGCTTGCGGCGTTGCTCGGGCGACTGAAACTCCGCCTATTTGCGTTCTCTGTCTATCAGGGCGGCTTGGGACGCTATGCCGAGTTGCTCGGGAAGACGGGTGGAGGCGTCGCGGTGCGAGGCAGTTCTCGGCCATGCAAACCCAACGAGCTGACTGGGCGAATGCGTGAGTTTTTGGAGAGTCTGAAGCCCGAGATCGAATTGGCTCGGAAACACAACTCCTACCTGGCCATCGAAAACCACGGAAACGCACTGCTCGATTCGCTCGATTCCTTCAAAGCATTTGTCGATCTGAACAAGTCATCGCGTCTGGGCATAGCGCTGGCTCCGTACCATCTGCAAGCCATCGGAGCATCGGTCGAAGAGGCAATTTCGATTTCCGGAAAACAACTGTTGTTCTTTTATGCCTGGCAGCGAGCAAAGGGAATCGACCAGTTACCCGGACATGGGCCGAGCGACTTCAGGCCGTGGATTTCCGCACTAGGGAAAGTCGGTTACAGCGGCTGTGTGAATCCGTTCATGCACGGAGAGGTCAAAACCGACGAGATGTCAACGGCTTTAGCCAAGTCACGAGACTACTTGAATCAGTGCTACGAAAGTGCCGTACACAGTGACTCGTCGTGACTCCCTCCGCCGCGCGGCTGACGACGGTTTCCGAGCTAAATGGAAAGGCAGGTCAATCGTGACAAGACAACGACAGGTCAAACGGCGTGAGTTTCTTGGTGCGGCGGGTGCCGCGCTGAGTGTTCCCTATTTCGTCCCATCTAGCGTCTTGTCGGCACCGGGTAAACCGGGAGCCAACGATCGGATTACGCTGGGATACATTGGCGTCGGAGGTATGGGTAGCGGTCACCTGAGCCGGGGGCTCAAGTTTCAAGGACTCGGTTTGACCAATGTGGCCGCGGTCTGTGACGTCGACGAAAAACGGCTGGCCAATGCCGTGAATCGATGCGCAGACTCCAACGTCCGCGTTGCACCCTATTCCGACTACCGCCACATCCTGCTGCGGAAAGACATCGACGCGGTGATCATCGCCACGCCCGATCATTGGCATGGTGTGCAGACGGTCCACGCCTGCGAGACGGGCAAACATGTCTACGTGGAAAAGCCCTCCTCGGTCACGATCAAGGAGGGACAGGCCATGATCCAAGCCGCCCGTGCCAACAATCGCATGGTGCAGGTCGGCGCGCAGGGGCGAAGCGGCATGCCGGCCTATCATACATGCCGCGCGATTCGTAACGGGATTGTCGGCAGGGTTAAGACCGTCGACTGCTGGCACTACGAAAACCCTGTCGACGCGAACTCCGTGGCGGACACTGCGCCACCTCCCGAACTTGATTGGGACATGTGGCTGGGCCCACTGTCATGGCGGCCCTATAACCCCCGTTATTGTCATGGGACATTTCGTTGGTTGTTGGAATCGGGCGGCGGCCAGATTCGAGATCGTGGCGCCCACCAATTCAGCACGATTCTCTGGTGCATGGACGCAGACGATCAGGTTTCGTTTACCGTCGAGGCCACCGGCACGCCACCGAACATGGGACTTTGGGATTGTCCTCCTACCATGGATGTGTCCTACACCTTCAAGGATCCCGATTGGACGCTCATTTGGAGCCAGCCGGGCAGGAAGGCTGGCAAGACCGAATTCGGCCAGGTCTTCCACGGCGAAACGGGTAGCCTGCTTTTGGAATGGGAAGGAGCCCGCAAATGGGCCGAGCCCAAGGCTGTGAACTTCAACGTGCCTCCCGGCGGCTTCCAACCGTATACGCCAGGTCTCTATGAGGATTTCGACATGAATCACATGGGTGAATGGCTCAAGTCCATGATGACTTCGCAACATCTGCCCAACGTTGACATCGAGATCGCCCACCGTTCGGCCACGCTCTGTATTCTTGGCAATCTCGCCTACATGCTCGGGCGAAAACTGACATGGGATGGCGTACAGCAAAAGATCATCGGCGATGAACATGCCAACCGTCTGCTGGGCCAGCCACAGCGCCATCCGTATCATCTTTGAGCGCTGTCTCCACATGCGAGTATGAAGGCAAGCCAACACTTGGCGCACCCTGTCTGGCTGGGAGCTTCGTAAACTAAGGTTTGTTAGTCGTGATTCGAGGGCCGTGAGCCACGCCGATATGCAACGGAGATGAGAATAGGGCGTGTGGCCGGTGTAGCCGATAATCTTCGATGCCGGCGTCTGGCACGATTCAAGCGATGAACCCGGGCAGAGCGGCGGCTCACGTTGCATGCTGGCAGCGACACATGTAAGATAAATATTAATACTGCAGCGATCAAGTTTGGATTAAAAGATTGGCGCGGGTTCCGGTGTTATGGCAATTGGACAGTTCTTCTCGCAACGATTTGGCTACGCAGTGCACGCAATGGCATTCATTGCCAGGAAGCCGGCAGGTGAACTAGCGACGTTGCCCGAACTTGCCGATTGGATGCGTACGATCTGGCCGGACGCCTCCGACTCCTACCTGTCGAACGTCGTTCAGCGGCTGGCTCGTGGTCGGCTATTGCGCAGTCATCGTGGTATCGCGGGTGGCTACTCGCTGGCCCGAGCTGCCACGAAGATTACACTGCGTGACTTGGTTGAACTGCTGGAAGGAGTGGACGTGAACCGTTGTGGCCTCTCCTTAGACGATAAATGTCCGGTGCAATCCCGTTGTTCCATTCAGCGCAAGCTGAGACAGTTGGAAGAAGGGTATCTCAAGTCGCTCGAGGGCATGACGATTGCGGAGCTATCCCAGGACATCGTCGTCAAGCCTAGCGGGAAGTCGCGTGCCTGATGACGAGCAACGTGGCCCTCTGAGGAAAGCTTGCCCGTGCTTGACGCATCACGCTGTCGGTCACGCGGTGATGGTGGATGTACCCGCTGTTCCAGCCCATGGGTGGAGTGAGCGCGAGAGCGTCGCGTGGTGGGCGCCGACTTTATTCCTCGGACAGCCCATCCGGGATTTCGGGCACCAGCCAAATCTTTCGCAGATCGATCAGGCATGTGTCAGCTTCACCCGCGCAGTGAAACGACAACCGTCTTACACCAGCCTCCAAGTCGAGCATGCCGACGAGTCGCTGCCGGTAGTTGATCCACGACCCGGTGCCCAGGATCCTGCCGGACCGTCGAGAGCCGCCAGAGCTGAGCGTGAACGAGCTTCCCAAAGAGCTGCGCCCGCAAGCGTATTCCGCGAAGACGAAGAATCGACCTGCTTTCGGCACGTCGAGCGTCCAGGTGGTTCGGCCATCTTCGTCGGGCCAAAATGCAAGGCTTTTCTGGCGCTGATCAAATATCGTCTTGTCGCCGCGGATTTCACAGGCTGTCACGGGTAATTGGAATCCACCGTCGCTATCGGGCTGTACGAGTCGAGGTGCATTGCCATCCGGCCGGCGTTGACGCACTCTTGCGTCAGCGACCGACATTGGCACCAACCAGATATTCCGGAGACCGACGCGCAGCGCGGGTCGGCCAGGAGCGGAACGCATTGTGATGGATGAATTTCCACACGGCAGATGCAATTGTCCCAACAGGACCTGGGCATAGGGCAATGCATCGCCGGTACTATCCAATTCACCGGTGAGCGACGCGCTGTCGGTGTCCAACGCATAACGATTGTCTCGACTGCTTTGGGCCATCGCATAATCCATCAACACGGCGTACATCCCACTTTCCACTACGTTCAGCGTCCACACGGCACGGTCTCCCACGTCCTTCCAGGATCCGAGGCTTCGATCCTGCTGACGAAAGGCCAGCGTATTACCAAAGATGTAGGCACTTTCGGCGGTCAGCAAATAGCAACCATCGTCGCCAGCTGAAATCTGTTGTGGATGGTTGCCCACGAATTGTTTCGCTGACGTTCCAAGGGAAGTCAGATAGCCCACCACATCGGCCAGATCGCGATGGGTTAAGTCTTTTTCCATGCCCTCGGGCATGAACGACTGCCCGATGTTCGTCAACGAATCCAGTTCCGTTCGCAGAATGGTTTGTTGCTTGCCCTCCAGACCAAGCAGTGTGATGCTCTGGCCGGTTTCATCTCTCAACAAACCCGTGAACTGCCGACCACTCGTGGTCAGCGCGGAATAGGTTCTGAACTTCGCTTCGACGGCTCTGTTCGGATCGAGGATCGCTGCTAGTAGGGTTTTGGGTGATCGATTGATCATCGCCAGCAAATCTGGGCCTACCGCGTGACCAAGATCGTCGATTCGATGACAAGACGCACATTTATTGTTGAAGATTGATTCGCCTCGAGAACGGTTGCCCTGCAAGCTAAGAACAGACTGCAGCTCAGCCACCACCTGCGCACGGGGCGTGTGAACGCTGTGAGGTCCAAACAGTTGTTCGGCGCGCCGCTTGATAGCCTCATTTTCATCGGTCAACAACCAGCGGCGAAGCGAAGCATTGATGTCTGCCGCCCGGATATGCCCCTGTTCGATGAAAGTTAATAACTCTGATCGCCCTGTTTGCCTGCTCATCAACACCTCAAGGATGTCGGGTCGCAGCCGCGGTCCGTGGTGCTTCCATCCAGCGACAAGGACCTGAGAGACACGATCGTCGTTCAGCTTGCCAAGGCTCTCCACAACGGCGCGCTGCAGTTCCAGCGGTGATCGGGGCACAAGCAGTTGGCTCAGGGCAACGATATCCTCTTGTCGGTCCGAAGGTCCGCGGCCCAACAGCTTCACAGCAAGTTGTCGTCGGGTTGGATCGGCCCGGTTGTCAGCAGCGAGGCGTCTGGCCGATTCGAACATCCGGGCCACGTTTTCAAGCGTGGATTGAAGTTTCGGGGCAGCGCGCGACAGTGGCTTGGCCGCTGAGATATGGCGGCGATCCAATGCGTCGAGGACTTCACTCAGGGCGGACAATTGCCAAGCGCCGTACTCGTCGCCGCTCGGAGTGCTGATGATCCCGAGCACTCGAATCAGCACGGTATCGTCTCCCAAAGCTGCGGCGACGCTGAGCAATTGTCTGATCAAGCCTCCCGAGGGTTTCCCTCCGTCTTCAACCAAAAAGACCTCCGACAAGACGTGTTCAAGATTGCGTGAGTTCACCGAACTCATGACTGCTGCGAAGATGTACGGATCATTTGCATGGCGAACGGCCATCCGGCCCAGCGCACGTCCGGCCCGTGCATCGTCCCACTGGCCGAGCACATAGGCACACTCAAGTCGCACGTGCGGGTCGTTATCATCAGCCCGTTGGAGCAGTACGGTGGCGGTTTCTTCTGGAACAGGCTGCAACGTTTCGACGAGTCGTACGGCATGTCGCCTGACGGCAGGGTGAGGGTCCGACAGGGCTGCGGTGAGAACATTGGGTGTCAGCGATTCCAGTCCGTCCAGCGCGCACAAGGCATGAATCCGAGTTCGCGGGTGCTGGCTGTTGGACAACATTTCTGCCAACAAAGCGACGGCCGTTAGATCGCCGCGCCAGATCAACATTTGGTGGACTCGGGCGCGTTGCCAGCCGTTGGCAACATCCAATGCAGCGACCAAGCTGGGCGTGTCCAGTTGGCCTAGCCTCGCTGGCGGTCGTGGTCGCTTGTCAGCGGGATAAACGCGGTAGATGCGCCCTCGATCATGGCCGGCACGTAGGTTGAGAGTTTCTTTCAGTCGGTCGTCGATCAACGCCGGGTGCTCGATGACCTGGCGGTACATGTCGACAACCCACAAGGCACCGTCCGGCCCAGTGCGGATTGAGGTCGGGCGGAACCAGCTATCGGTTGAGGCCAGGAACTCTGATTTCTCTGCTCCGGCCGCACGCTGACTGGTAAACGTCAAGCCGCTGGGCTGAAGCACTCGGCGATGGACCATGTTGTGGGCAGGTTCACAGGTAAACGTGTTGCCACTAAACTCCGCGCCAAACAAATCGTCGCGGTAGAAGCTGGTACTGCACGCCGAGGCGAAGCGATGAGGCTCGCCCGGTCCGGGCGGTCGATAGCCTTCCCAATGGCTAATCACGCGACCGATCGGAAAGATGACCGTATTCTGACTTGAGGCAATAGTGATTCGACTGGGCGGCGCCGTCATGTGCGGATTGCGGCGCAGTCGGTGATCGGCGAGGACGAAGTGCATGATCGGCTGGGAATTGCTGCTGCCAAACCAGTTGCCCCAATCGTCTCGGCTACGACCGTATTGGGATCGGCCGGTCTGAGGATCCAGAGGACCGGCGTCCGGCCGGATGCGCAGGTCACGCCCGCCAATGTTGACGGTCTGCCCAGTTCGGATCGAAGTCACCACGCCATCACTGTCGCCGTTGGCCAGATGCACCCAGTTGTCCAGGCCCCAACAGAATCCATTCACTCGGTGTTGTGGGTTTCCAGGCTTGAATCCGCGGTAAAGTACTTGGCGCTCATCCGCTCGACCATCGCCGTCGCGGTCTTCGGCATAGAAGACATCGGGGGCGGCCGACACCAGCACTCCTTTGCGCCAGACCATCACCGCTGACGGATACGCCAGATCTTCCAGAAACAGAGTCGATTTGTCGTACTTCCCGTCGCCATCGGTGTCCTCCAGGATCCGCACGCGACCGCCCGGCTTTCCGTTGCCGTCGAGACCTAAGGGATAGTCTGCCATCTCGACGACCCACAACTTACCGTCGGGACCCCAGTCCAGTGAAATGGGATCCATCACCAGCGGCTCTGCCGCTACAAGTTCGACTGCAAATCCATTACGTGTCCGGATCGACTTGAGAGAGGCAGCGGCGGACCGTGGAGGCGGCGTGTCACCAGCCGCGATGCAGCATGATTCGAACGCCAGGACAGCGAGAGCCGAGACGACCGTCGGCACGAGGACCAGGGCGATTCGATGCACGTCTCTGCGTTTCTCAAACACTGGCTGTCGATATCGAATATTGCGCCACTCGAAGACGTCAATCCTTGATGCTCCGTTTCGAGCGGCCTGTCAGACAGTTTGAAGAGTGACCGCCTGAGCGGTCGACGAAGGAATGGTTAGCCGCGCTAGCAACCCCCTCGATTTCGACGAGCAGGTCTGGTCGGCAAACGTCCGCGACGGCATAGATGGTTGGTATTCCTCCTAGCCTCGCGTCGCAGACGGCGCGTACTCGAGCGTAATCGCTCTCGTGCTTGACGTAGACACGAATATGCATCAAACGGCCGGACTCGCTACCGCCACAGCGCGGCGACAATCCGTGGCGGGTCAGGTTCCGCCGACTGATCAACACCTCGATGTTGTCAATTGTCTCGTGCGTTTGAGCCTCAACATCGCCCACATGCCGTGTTTCACTGTTGGTGATACTGGCCGTGCCGGAAATGAAAATCATGGTCGACCGGCCGCAAGACAAGGCCATGGCCCGAGAGAACTTCGGGCTCGTCGAGCCGTACCGCTGGTCGTAATCGAACGCCGCCATCTGACGTGGGTTCTCCAACGGCACAGCAACGACGTCCTCACGATCAGTGGCGAGGGCGATGCCGCTCATCACCAAATCGTGGTTGTCCGCACCAATTCCCGTACTGGCGGGATATGCCGCCCCCTCGTGGCTCGGCGGTAACAGTCCCCGACAGAATTCTCGATGCCTGAAGAAACGAGTCCGTGCGCGGTTGAGTTCTTGATAACGCTGCCTCCTTCCATCGGAACTGGTGATTCCGCCTTGGTAGATCCAGGTGCGAATGACGCTGTCGATGTGGACGTCGACATCCGTCAATAGAGATCGCATTCGCCCAAAACAGTTGAACGCACGTGCATAGTCACTCGTCGCGTCCGTCTGTGGAATGACCTGTCCAAAGTGAGTCCAACGGATGCCGTTGTGACGTACCAACACAACCTGTTCGCTCCTTCGTTCAATCTCCAGCTGCCCCTCACCACCCACCATCCCAAGGGCTTCGATGGCCACTAGAGTTCCGTCGCATGGATGTTGTGGCACAAATGTGGTGGCCGGCATGTCGGAGCCGTAAAACTCACGCATCAGTGAGCGCAAGCCATCGAGTTGCCTCTCGTCGCTGTAGAAGACGGTCTGATTGACAATCGTCCCCCACGTTCCGCAATTCCTGACCGCCGCCCTGATCGCCTCCAAGGCATCCACCGCTTGCTGTCGCTGGGAATCGCCATAACGGGGCGACGCAGTACAGAAGACGTGCCGCACACCATCCAGGCCAGCCACCGAATAGCCTACCGTGGCACCCGATCGTCTTTGTATAGTTCGCGAGCTCGTGTCTGTGATCATGGTTCGATCGCCAATACCAGAAGAGAAAGTCGTGGACGATTATGCTAGCGCACTGCAACCACGCGAACGAGGAACGCCAGCTGAAGCCACTGTGGATTTGCACTCGACCAGGACGATTTCCGACCTGTTGAGACGAAATGCCCCATCACGAATTGCAATCTCGAACGCTGGAATCGTCAACGAGATTAATACTATATAAACGCACATTAGTTTATACTATTATCACTACAACATGCCATCATAGTCAAGCAGGCTACTTCGCCAGAGGTGATCGCGGCCACGAGGGCCTCGGACTGTTTATTGCTGCGCCGCCTCACACTTGCGTGGAATCTTTAAGTAGATAAACTAGCGCATGGTTATGGTGTTTTGCCTGGAGCGGCTCGAGCGGGCCGTGTGACATCCTGACATTTCTTGCCCTCGCGGCCAAAGGTGTAGATGGTGAGCGGAAACTTAGAAGCTACGGCGCTCTTGGCAACAGACCACAGCGGTATCGTCTCGGCAGGCCCGGTCGAACGTCAACGCGGCTGGATCGTGTCGCCATTATTTGACATTTGTTTCTTTGCCAACTTCTACTGGGTATTGGCTTTTCTTCCCATCTACGCCAGCGCTGACGGCACGCCGTACATTCAATTCTGGATGGCCTACTTCCTGGCGACGCCGCACCGGTGGTTAACGTTAGTGGTCGCGGCGACTGACCGTGATCGCCGATATGGGAAAACCTGGCTGTTCGTCGCGATCGCCATTTTTTTTGCCGCGTTGATCGGCTTTACGCTCTGGACGACAGGCGACTTTCGTTCGCTGTTCCTTTTCTACACGCTTCTTCTGGGTTGGCACTTTGCGGGTCAACACATCGTTATCTTGAAGATCTATTCCGGCAAATCGGCCGAGGGCATTCGTTGGATGGAGAGTTGGCTGCCGATGGTCTTCATTGTTTACACGAACGTCCGTCTGGTGGCGTTTTTCGAGCACTTGCTCCGATTCCAGTGGCTCAGTATTCTGCCGGTGGTCGATGTGATCATGTTGGCGATTCCGGTCGTCATGATCAGCGCGGAGCTGGCGTGTCTTTCTCGCCAACGTCTCCCCAAGCTTCTGTACATGTCGAGTTTCCTCGCGATGTGGTCAGCCGTCCTCTGGACAGCACACTTGGAACGAAACGTGCTCTGCTCCGTGTTGCTCGCTGCCGTAACATGTACCACTCCGTCGAGTATCTGGCGATGGTCAGTTTCTATGCCTGGCGGCGACGCGAAGCGGGCTCCGACGGATTGTTTCGCGCGATGGCTCGCAACTGGACGATGATCTTCGCCTGGTACGTGATTGGCTGTGGATTGTTGTACAGCGTCGGCAACGCTTTCTTCGTCGTTGCCTGTTACGCGGTCAACACCTGGGCGTCGTTGCTTCACTGTGCCTACGACGGAATCATGTGGCGTGTGCGGGACCCCGACACAGCCAAGATCTTTGGAATCGAATCAGAGCGGATTGGCTGACCTCATGACCCATCCCGTGTGTGCAACGCCGAAGATCAGTTCGTCCATCTACTTGGGGCTGATTCTCGCCCTTGTCGTGTCGACCGCATCGTTAGTCTTGGCCGCCGGATCCGAACGGCAGACGTTGGGAGTAGCCACGTCACCGTTCGGTTGGAACCGTGTGATCGTGATCTATGCGCTTTCGACACTTATTCTCTCGTGGTGGATGGCGAGGCGACTGACAAGCGTGAGGGCGACCCCAAGTCAGTCGAGAACGAAAGTGGTGTGGTGCATCGTTGGCATTGGAATCAGCGGTTTAACGGTATTGACTGGTCCCGCGGCGGGTTATGTCCTGGACGAGTTTCAGGCTGGGCCAATGCTACGCGGGGCCGGCCGCATTCTGTGGTGCGTGGTTCTACAGGTTCCGTGGTTGATGTTCGCGACAGCCGTGATGCAAACGCTCGAACGTCGACCGCTCTTCTCGACGGGAAATCTGCTGATGCTGGGGCTCATGACCGCGATAGGAGTCCCCGTCAGTTTCCTGGCCGTCTTTCTCGATGAACAGACGCATCAGGCTCATCGCTACTGGCACGAGATGAAAATCGTCAAAGCACGACGAATCGTGCAACGGCTGTATGACGTGGGCAGCACACGACCGTTGGGGGAAAGGGAAAGTGACGGCGGATCTTCCGCTAAGCGAGTGGTGACGCCCCGAGAGGCGCTCGCCGATTTGGAAGCTGGTGCTCGGTTTTTCGAAGAAAACGTACGACTTCGCTCTGCCCCTCGTGATCTCACGGACCAAGAGGTTCTTGAGCTGGGCTCTTGCTACGTTGCGCTGGACAAGCTTGACGAGGCGGTGGCGGCGCTTGAGCCGGTCAGCAAGCGTGACCCATGGGCCGCGTTACGACTGGCCGAACTGTACCGGCTAATGGACCGCAAGCAGGCCTGTCAAACTTCGGCGGAACAGGCGCTCCAACTGGCCCAACGTTTGAGGCCCGACGACGCAACCGAGATCAGAGAGAACGAGAATCTTCAATTCGCCGCGTATGAAATGCTCGTTGCGTTAGCCGGCGAACGGGCTGACTACGCGCTGGCAGAAGGCCTGCTACGGGAGGCTCTCGAACGATTGCCGAGTCGTCGCGCCGATGTCGACGGTCGCTTGGCAAAACACTTCGAGTTCATGGGCGATTTCTCTCAGGCGGCCGAACACCAGGCAAGGGCGGCGAGTGGCAATCCGGAGC
>CAJHYQ010000882.1_pt1 | contig 26967 bp, 17 predicted proteins | sample 9198721 | NCBI WGS metagenome assembly CAJHYQ01 (sample SAMEA7708357, study PRJEB35096) | sediment metagenome | biome: marine neritic benthic zone biome [ENVO:01000025]; feature: sediment [ENVO:00002007]; material: shallow marine sediment [ENVO:03000034] sea grass bed [ENVO_01000059] ... | reverse complement strand
GGAACCGGTTCAGCTTCGTCGCATCGCGGCGGCACATGGTATTCCCTCGCGTTTCCTGGTTCAGATTCTGCTCCAGCTGAAGAACGCGGGGATTGTCACGAGTACGCGCGGTGCCGGTGGCGGTTATCGTCTGGCCCACAGCCCGATGGACCTAACGGTGTGGGACGTGATGCAGGTGGTCGATGGTCGCGAACCACCGCTGGGCAGCAGCAGCATCACCCGTTGCGACGCCTCGGAACCGTTGTACGAAACCTGGCAGGCGGCAGCCGAGCGGCATCGCGAAGTGCTCAAATCGACCAGCTTTGCTGACTTGGCCGATCAAGTTCATGGTTCGGCCAAGGATATGTACTACATCTAGATCAGCGCTGATCGGCACTCTTCAGATCAGCGCTCTTTGGATCGGCACGGTCTTGTGCCCGTCCTTGCTGAGCGATCCTATTCCTTGATGATATCCTTGACGGTCATGCCAGAGGGAATCATCGGCAAGACGTGGGCTTGATAGGGCACGGCGACATCTAAGACGTAGGGCCCGTTGTGTGTGATCATCTCCTCAAGCGCGGCTTCGAGGTCGGCCTTGCGACTGATGGTAGCAGCCCCGCAACCGTATCCCTTGGCAATCTGCACAAAGTCGGGATACCGCTCTTCGGCGAAAGCTCCTTCGCCCTTGCCTTTTGCTTCGGGGTGATGAATCGGGCCTAGATACGTGTGAGCTCGATTTCCATCCATGAATCGGTCTTCCCACTGCACAACCATTCCGAGGTGCTGGTTATTGAGCAGCATGACTTTGACCGGCAGGTTCTCGCAGAAGCAGGTGGCCAGTTCCTGGATGTTCATTTGGAAGCTACCATCGCCATCAATATCGACGACAAGTGCATTGGGATGGGCGGCCTGCACACCCATAGCGGCGGGAAGGCCGAAGCCCATTGTCCCGAGCCCTGAGCTGGACAGCCAGCGTCGCGGTCGATTGAACTTGTAGAACTGGGCAGCCCACATCTGATGTTGGCCGACGCCGACGGTGATGAACGTGTCGCGATCGCGAGTCATTTCGGACAGCTTGTCGATCTCATGCTGCTGCAAGATTCCATCGAACTTCTGATCGTACTTCAGCGGATCTTCCTTCTTCCAGGTATCGCACTGCTTGATCCACGCCGAGATATGCTCGGGTGGCTCGACCACCTTGTTCAATGCGCACAGCACTTGTTTGACATCGGCGACGATTGGCAAATGAGCTTCTTTGTTCTTGTTGATCTCGGAAGCGTCGATGTCGACGTGGATGATCTTCGCATGCTCAGCGAAAGCTTCAAACTTGCCTGTGACTCGGTCATCGAAGCGGACACCCAGTGCAATCAGCAGGTCGGCGTCGGCAACGGCCAAATTGGAATAGACCGTGCCATGCATGCCTAACATACCGAGTGCGAGGGCATCGTCAGCCGGCACGGCACCTAAACCCATCACAGTCAGAGCGGTTGGGATCTTGGTTTTGTGGACCAGGTCGCGCAAATCCTCACTCGCATTAGCCGCGATGATGCCACCGCCGGCATAGATCACCGGTCGTTTGGCGCGTTTGATGGCTGCCGCAATTTGTTTGATTTGCTCGGGACGTGCCGTCCGCTGCAGCACGCGATATCCGGGCAGATCCAGTGGGGCTTCCCAATCGGGCTCGCATTTCTGGATTTGAATGTCCTTAGGCACATCAACCAGAACCGGCCCCGGACGTCCGGTTGTCGCCACATGAAATGCCTCTTTCATGACGCGAGGAATATCGGTGACGTTGGTAACCAAATAATGGTGCTTGGTGATTCCGCGACAGACTTCAACGACGGGTGTTTCTTGGAAGGCGTCTTTGCCGATGACCTGTGTTCCCACCTGTCCGGTGATGGCAACGATCGGGATGCTGTCTAACTTCGCATCGGCGATTCCGGTCACGAGATTCGTTGCACCCGGACCGCTGGTGGCCATGCAGACACCGACTCGTCCAGTCGATCGCGCGTATCCCTGAGCCGCAAACGCTCCGCCTTGCTCGTGACGAGGCAGGATGGTGCGCAGCCGCTTGGACTGACGTGTCAGCGCCTGGTGCAGTGGCATACTGGCACCGCCAGGATAGGCAAAGATGACTTCTACCCCGTGATCGACCAGCGATTTCACGAGAATATCGGCGCCAGACATCAGTTGCGTTTCAGTTGTCTTACCGGTGGAAGCCACGGCCCTGATCTCCTGAGGGTTCGCATTGAAAGGAGGTCCTCGCCGGCCGAGCGTGACCGTGCGGCTGCGATAATCTCGCCATCGCGACGGGTCGTTCGGGACCCGTTTGTCTGGGAACGCGCGACCGAGGGACTATAGCGGCCCATCCGCCAAAGGACCAAACATCCTACAATATGCATTTGGCATCGGCGTTTCAAGCGATTTCGTGCAGCCGAACCCGTCGGGGCCACACATTCGTAGTGGCAGGCAGTCCATGTGTCGCAGTCGAAAGCACGCCTGGCAAGCGGCAAAGGGCTCAGAGTGGCCGGCGTGGCATCTGTCGCGGGTGCGGCGGATCCTGCGGAGCGGGTAGCCTTCCGCCGGTATCAGCCTGCCATCGCTTGCGATCGTCCTCACTGGCATAATACTTGAGCCAGATTTCCGGGTCAGCACTCGCGTCAATGCACTGCCAATGCAGAAATGTGTTGCGGCGAGCAATCTTCTTCTCGAGTGACGGCAGAATGTCTCGCACGATCAGGCAGTACAGTTCGCGATCCGCAAGATGATCGGTGAAGTCCAATGCAATCCGCTTGCGATACAGCTTTTCGATCACTTGCCACAGGAGGTCCTTCAGATCGCTGTCGGCCAGCGACTCCGGTGCCGGCAGACGCATCTCGGGCTTGAACCAACGGCTGATCGGTAGTACCGGGGCACGCTCCCATTCGAGCATCGATGCCATGTACTCGTTTTCCAACCGAGTTGGCATGACGCGGGTGTTGACGACTTCCATGGATTCGTCGTGGAATGGCTCGAGCTCGTCACGCAGACGTGCATTGAGCAACAGTTGATCGACGTCGTCTTGCTTCTCCCGACGGGGCACGTTGCGACCTTTCACTATCCAGCTCTGACGCATCATTTCCTGAGCGCGACGGGCTCCAAGGCAAACGGCGTCCTGCATCTCGAAATTCACTCTAACAAGAATCAAAAATGCATCAAGATTGCGTGAACACCTGAAAATCACATGTTGTCAGGAGGCAGTCGCTGCGCCAGATACGACTCGTACAACCCGACCTAGAATCTGCCGAAATGGCAAGACTTGCGACCTGGGAAAACAAAAACGATTCCGTGTCAGGGTCATTTGACGCCGTTCACGCGATGAAATCTCAGCGCTGTTGGACGACCGCTGCGTGATGGAATCTTAACGCGGTTGGAGACCAACGCGTGATGCCAGCTCACGCTCTTGGACATAGGTCCGATATGACTAATCTCGACCTGTAGACCTATTTGACCTATCAACCTGGCTAACTGATCAACGACTTTCTTCGACACTGGCGATGCGCGATTCGATGGCGATGATCTTCTTAACGCGCCGCTCGTGTCGACCGCCCTCGAATTGTGTCTTTAACCAGATTTCCACCAGACCATCGATCGGTCGATCGCCCAACAAATCTCCCGAAAGACAAAGTACGTTGACATCGTTGTGTCGTCGACACATCTCGGCTGTTAGCTCGTCGTGACACGTGGCGGCGCGGACGCCAGGAAACTTGTTCGCTGTGATGGCCATTCCGATGCCCGTGCCGCAGATGAGGATCCCTCGATCGCATTGCCGTCCGGCCACCTGTTGACTGACCAACGCCGCAAAATCTGTGTAGTCGACCTGATGATTGTCGCTGGTCCCCGCGTCGAAAACGTCGTGGCCAAGTTCCCGAAGCATTTGGTTGAGTCGTGACTTGAGGAGGAAACCTCGATGATCACTACCGACGGCGATTCTCATTGAAACCTCAAAACGAAGCGGGCTCGAAATCCGTCTTCAAACCTCGCAAGTCGACTTCCGGAATAAGGCTCTTTAGCTCCGTGCCAAGATTCTTCAATCGCGCTGGGTCGTTCAAGATGAAGGGATCAGATTCAACTGGTCAAGACGCTGTGCGATCGCCGCCTCAATCTGATCGGCGCATCGTTGATAGAGCTCTTTGGGGCCACCAATCGGATCTGAAACATCGCCCTGATCGCCGCATAGCAGGTACGTTCGGGCCGCGGCGTCACGCCAATGTCCGACAATGGCTTGACGATGACCGTCCGTCATCGTGAACACAATGTCGGCATGACGAACCAGTCGATCGCTGACCGGTTGACTGACATGTGCCGACAGATCCAAACCATGGTCGGACATCACATCAATCGCTTCGGCGGTCGCAGCGCCGCCGGAGGCTGCGGCAATGCCGGCCGAAACCACACTCACGCCTCGATCTTCCAACTCGTCAACTTTGCAGCCCAAGCGATCAGCAATCAGTTTGCGACAGAGCAGCTCGGCCATTGGGCTGCGGCAGGTGTTTCCCGTGCAGACAAACAGAATCAGAACGCTGGCCAACCGACCCAAGGTGGCCTCGGAGACGACACCGGCCCGTAGCACTTTCATCTTGCCGCCGTCGACCTGCACGACCGACGATGGTTGCGCGAACTGGCTGCGACCGTCGTCCAACACCAAACCAACTTGATCCTGCAACGCATTAACGACCTCGTCCGCTGTCACAGCATCCGGCTCTCCCGACCGATTCGCGCTCGACAAAACCAGCGGTCCCGTCATCAACCGCAGGACTTCGAGCACCAGTCGATGAGCGGGCACCCGCAGACCGATCGTCCCATTGGGGACCACCTGCTTCTGGACATTGACCGGCAGCTGACGCAGCAGGCTGTCGGGGTGATTGTCGGGCAACACCAGGGTGACCGGCCCGGGCCAACAGCGTCGTGCCAAACGACGCCCTAAGTCATCGATGTCCGGAACGTAGTCCAACGCTTCGTCGGCACTCTTCACGGCCAGTGTCAGTGCATGCCCCTGGGCGCGTCCTTTGACCGCCATGAGCTGCATGACGGCCGCTTCATTCAGGGCACTTGCCGCGATTCCGTAAACCGTTTCGGTTGGAAAAGCGACTAACTGTCCCTCGGCCAATGCCTGCACGGCCCGGTGCACAACGTCTTGTGCATCTTGGGCTGAACGAACGTCAATTACGATGGGCGTCATCAGGATTAGGTCCGGTGGGAGAGGTCCGGCGGGAGGGACAAAGCAACGGATCGTCGGTTAGATGTTGACGTTTTGCTTATGAGAGGCTGCCTGCCCACTCGGCCTCCGCATTTCCGTAATTTCTTAATTTACTGATGTTTACGCGCCATGGTCAAGTGCAGCGAACAAGTCGACCGGCCCGCAGCCCACCTAGGTGCTGAGGAACTTGGGGGTTCTACTTATTTGACGCTGCAGGAAGAACTAAAATGGGCGTACGGTTAAGTCGATTTGTGCTGCACATCTGCAAACCGAGGAAGAAGATTTGAAGGCATCCCCCTCTCCACGGCGGCGCCGCCGGTTCATCTTCGCTGCGGTGGCCGCGATCGTCGCGATGAGCTGCCTGTTACCCCTGCTGGTTCTCGCACGAAGCGATCGGGGCTGGCACAGCACCGGCCGCTTGGAACACGTTTGGGGACGCCGGGGTGTCACCCAAGGTCGGATGCAGAAGCCCCGCGCGATGGCGATCGACGATCAAGATCGGCTGTACATCGTTGACACCACCGCGCGAATTCAGGTCTTCGATCGAGACGGTCAATTTCTACACGGCTGGCAAGCGCCGGAATTCGCCAACGGCAAACCAACCGGGATGTCGTTCTCCCGCGACGGTCTCTTGATGGTGGCCGACACACACTATTTCCGCGTCTTGTTCTACAAGCAAGACGGGATCTTAGTCGAAGAACGAACACTCGGCGGTGAATTTGGCAACGTCCCCGGGAGCTTCGGACTGGTCACGGATGTCGTCGAGGATTCGCAAGGCTGTTTGTATGTGTCCGAGTACGGCGAGTATGATCGAATTCAGAAGTTTGATCCGAACGGTCAGTTCCTGTTTCAGTGGGGAGGACATGGACCTGAACCCGGACGTTTCATCCGCCCGCAGAACATGACGGTCGACGAGCACGATCACATTTGGGTGGTGGATGCCTGCAACGATCGGATTCAGGTGTTCGACGCCACGGGTTCCGATGCCAAACTGGTCCGGATTTGGGGGCAGCGTGGCAGCAAAGTTGGCCAGCTTCGCTATCCATACGATCTGAGTTTGGATGGCCGAGGACATATTTACATTTGTGAGTTCGGTAATTCACGCGTGCAGAAATTCACGCTCGATGGGAAATCCGTTGGAGTGTGGGGCAAGCAGGGCCGTAGTGAAGGCGAATTGTTTAATCCATGGGCCTTGTCCCAAGACTCGAAACGACGCCTTCACGTCCTTGACTCAAACAATCATCGCGTCCAGCGCATTCGACTGTAACCCGGAAGGGGTTCGTCATGTTCGACCTATCTGACATGTTCGACCAACCTTTTTATCTGCTGCTGTTGCTGCTGTTGCCTGTCCTTTGGATCGTGAGCTTCCGAAGTCTGAGCGGTCTGGGACCGATTCGACGCTGGTTCGCCATGGGTCTCCGCTCCGTGGTTTTCGTGCTCATCGTGCTTGCGCTCGCCGAGCTCCAGTTCTTGCGAATCAGCGACAGCATGACCGTGATCTATCTGCTCGACCAGTCGGCCAGCATCCCGCAGGAGCAGCGTGATGCGATGGTGGAATATGTGAAGGAATCGGTCAGCGAACATCGAGATGACGCCAAGCGCGATCGCGCGGCATTGATCGTCTTCGGCCGCGACGCCAACATCGAGGTGCCGCCCCTGCAGGCCGACCTGCCGATTCTTGGTCAGCTGGAAAGCATCTTTGATCTCCGCACCGATGCCACGAATCTTGCTTCGGCGATGAAGCTGGCACAGGCCACGTTTCCCGAAGACTCCTCGCGCAGGATCGTGATTGTCACCGATGGCAATGAGAATGTGGGTGACGCTCACGCGATGGCTCGATTGTTGGCCCAGGACGGAGTCGGCATTGACGTCGTGCCGATCGAATTGGGAGACCGGCCGGAGGTCTTTGTCGAGAAGGTGACCCTGCCTTCGGATATCCGCAAAGGTCAGCCTTTCCAGGCCCAAGTCGTGGTCAACAATGTGTTCCAGGGTGAAGGCTCCGGCGAGGTGGCGGGCACCATGAAGCTGACTCGTCGCATGGGACCGCGGGTCGAAACGCTGAGCGAACAGCCCGTCATGTTGTCAGCGGGTAAGAATGTCTATCGCTTCGATAACGAAATCGATCGGCCGGACTTCTACGAGTACGAAGCGATCTTCGTGCCCGACAATCCCGACAACGACGTGCTGGCGCAGAACAACCGTGCCACGGCCTTCACTCACGTGCTCGGCGAAGGCCACGTTTTGTTGATCGAAGACTGGGAACATCCCGGCGAGTTCGATTTGCTGGTCGACCACCTCCGACGACTCAACATTCAAGTCACGGTCATCGGCAGCGACAACCTCTTCACAAGCCTGGCCGAGCTGCAGCGATACGACTCGGTCATCCTGGGCAACGTGCCACGCAGCAGCGGTGACGAACAGGCCATCACGAACTTCAGTGATGCACAAATCGAAATGCTTGTCCGCAACACGCAGGACATGGGTTGCGGCCTGGTGATGATTGGTGGGCCCAGCAGTTTCGGAGCCGGTGGTTGGGCGAACACCGAATTGGAAAAGGCGATGCCCGTCGACTTCCAGATCCACAACGCGAAGGTCGTCCCCGTAGGTGCCCTGGCAATGGTCATGCACGCGTCCGAGATGGCTCAAGGCAACTACTGGCAGAAAAAGATCGGGGAGGAAGCCCTCAAAGCACTCGGGCCGCAAGATTACTGCGGAGTTGTTCATTGGAGCGGGAAAGAAGAGTGGCTATGGAATCATCCCCAAGGATTAGTCAAGGTCGGACCGAACAAACGACGGATGGTCGCTCGTCTCAGTCGTATGACACCGGGCGACATGCCCGACTTTGATCCCTCGCTGCGCATGGCCGCTGGAGCATTTGGTAACTGCAAAGAAGCGGCGATCAAGCACATGATAATCATCAGCGATGGCGATCCATCTCCAGCCAGTCAAACGGTGCTGAACACTTTCAAAAGACTTAAGGTCAAAGTCACCACCGTTGCCGTGGGCACACATGGACAAGCGGGTCACTCCGAGTTGCAACGCATCGCCAAATTCACGGGAGGCAAATACTACGTTGTCCGCAACCCTCAAGCGCTACCTCGCATCTACCAGCGTGAGGCACGACGCGTGGCCCGCCCACTGGTGAAAGAAAAACTGCTGCAACCGCAGATCACGCAACGACACGAAATCTTGCAAGGCATCGATTCATTTCCACCCATTCGCGGCTTCGTATTGACCAGCGTCAAACAGAATCCGCTGGTCGAGGTCTCCGTGATCTCGCCGGAACCTGCCGTCCAGAAGAATGCAACGCTCTTGGCCAGCTGGACCTATGGGCTGGGACGGACCGCCGTACTGACAACCGATGCCGGGATGCGCTGGGCCGACAATTGGACGACCTGGGAAGGCTACGACAAGCTGTTCGGTCAGCTCGTGCGTTGGTCCATGCGACCCACCGGCGATCAGGGTAGTTATACCGTGGTCACCGAAGCCAAAGACGGGAAGGTGCGGGTCATCATCACGGCTCTGGACAAAAACGATGACCTCATGAACAACCTGAACATGAGCGCCTCGGTCGTCGGACCCAAGATGGCATCCGAATCGTTGAGCATCGAGCAGCAAGCACCAGGACGCTATGTGGGCGAATTCGAGGGGAGTCAGTCGGGAAGCTACTTTCTGACCGTGCTGCCCGGACCCGGCAAGCCACCCATTCGCACCGGCGTCAATGTTCCTTACTCGTCGGAATTCCGTGATCGTGAGACCAACACCGCTCTGCTGGAACAGCTGGCCGAAATGAAACCCAAGGGCGGCCAGGTCGGTGAATTGCTGGATGCAAAGTTGGAGATCGGAAATACGTCGCAGGCGGCAGGGTTCAACGCCTTTCGAAGAAACCTGGCCAGGCAAATTAGCAGCACCGATATCTGGCCACTGCTTGTTCTGTTCATGTCCTGTATCTTTTTCGCGGATGTGTTCGTCCGACGCGTCAACGTCGGGGTCGACTGGGTAGAACCAATCTGGACAAAGGCCAAAGATTTTGTCCTGCGACGCGAAACTCCTCCGGAGGTCGATGAGCGTTTGGAACGGCTCCGACACCGCAAACAGGAGGTCGAGGGCAAGATTGACGAGCGTCGGGCCGCGGCTCGGTTCGAACCCGAAGTGGATGACAACGTAGATGTTTCCGTGCTGCAGAATGAAGGAGACTCGACTCAACCTCGAGCAGCTCGCCCCGAACGCCAGAATTTGACGCCCGACGAGGCCGAAGAGGAAACGTACACGTCTCGACTGCTGAAAGCGAAACGTGACGCGATCAAGGGCCGACCGGATGACCCCAACAAATAGCCCTTAGGCAAGTCGTGTCGGCGGCATCGCCAGATGACTCGATGCCCTCCAGCACGATCGGCAACGGAACAGCAATACAAATCGACGCCGCGGCATTTGTCCGGGGAACACAATCGTATCAAAGGAGCTCCCATGAGCATCGGTGAGAATATGCAGCAGCAGGCTGAGGAATTTCGCAAGCGATATCATTCTGTCAAGGATGAGATCGGCAAGGTCATCGTGGGTCACGACGAGATCGTGCACGGTGTTCTGACCTGCCTGTTCGTCGGAGGGCACGCCCTGCTGGAAGGTGTACCCGGGCTGGGCAAGACCATGTTGGTTCGCACGCTGGCCGAAACACTCGATCTGCATTTCTCGCGAATCCAATTCACACCCGACCTGATGCCAGCGGATATCCTCGGTACGAATATGGTCGTCGAGACGCCCGAAGGCAAACGCGTCTTTGAATTCCAACAGGGACCTATCTTCACGCAGATCTGCCTGGCAGACGAGATCAACCGCGCGACCCCAAAAACCCAATCAGCCATGCTCGCGACGATGCAGGAGGGTACCGTGACCATCGGCGGCACGCGGTACGAGCTTGATCGGCCATTCTTCGTGATGGCGACCCAAAACCCAATTGAACAAGAGGGAACCTACCCGCTACCCGAAGCGCAACTTGATCGCTTCTTCTTTAAACTTGTGGTCGGTTACTCCAACCGCGAGCAACTGAACACAATCGTCGATCGCACGACGAAAGGCAGCCGATTTGAGCCGACAAAAATCATGGATGGTCGCGAGATCATCAAATGGCAAAAGCTGATTCGCGACGTGATCCTGGCACAGCATGTTCAGGACTACATCGTGCGACTGACACTGGCAACGCATCCGGAGGGACCTTTGGCTCTGCCGATTACAAATCAATACCTGCGTTGGGGAGCTAGTCCGCGTGGTGCGCAGACACTAGCTTTGGCTGCCAAGGTTCGTGCTCTGCTCGAGGGACGCTACAACGTCAGCTTCGAAGACGTACGTCGCGTCTTTCTACCGTCGATGCGTCACCGCGTGATTCTTAACTTCGAAGCGCAAGCCGAGAACATCGATGCGGATCATGTGCTGCTCGAGATCCTGGAAAAGCTGCCTGAAAAGCCAGAGGAAGCCATGCCCAGCACGGCAGCGGCCAGCTCATAATCAAGATCCCGCAATCCGACCCGGTGAGTTTTTCCGTGATTAAGACTTCTGCCTCGACATCGAATCTTCTCAGCCCCGAACTGCTGGCTCGCCTGGAACGACTCGAGCTGGTCAGTCGCAAGATCTTCCGCGGTCGCATGAAAGGCGAACGACGCAGCCGCCGCAAGGGTCAAAGCGTCGAATTTGCGGATTATCGCAACTACGTACCGGGTGATGACCTTCGCTTCATCGACTGGAACTTGTATGCACGACTCGATCGACTCTTCCTGAAAATGTTCTTGGAGGAAGAAGATCTGCACTTCTACTCGCTCATCGACGCCAGCGCTTCGATGGAGTTTGGTGACCCGAGCAAGCTGCACTACGCCAAACAATTGTCTGCGGCATTGGGCTTCATAGGCCTTTGCCGTGCCGACCGAGTCAAGATCGACGTACTGAACAACTCGCGTGGCAGTCCTGCACCGGTCTTGCGTGGGCGACATAACCTTTGGCGGATGACGGATTTCCTGGAGAACGTTAAGCCTGGCCAGAACGTGAATCTGGAAGCCGGGGTCAAGAACTTCTGCCTGCAGAACAGCGGCAAAGGAATCCTGGTGCTGTTGACTGATCTAATGGACAAAACCGGCTACGAGTCGGCGTTGCGCTATTTGTTGGCCCAGAACTTGGACATCTATGTGATCCACATCCTATCGCCGGAGGAAGTTAATCCGCAGATCGCGGGCGACCTCAAGTTGATCGATTGCGAGGATGCTGACATTGCCGAGATCACGGTAAGTCGTCCTTTACTCAAGCGATACCAAAAGACACTTGCCTCGTTCGTCGACGGGGCTCGCGACTTCTGCAATCGCCGCGGCATCTTTTACCTGATGGCTAACACCGAAGTACCGGTCGAAGACCTTGTTTCGAGCTATCTTCGCAAGCGGGGCCTGGTTCGATGATCAACTTCTTCAGCACACTCGCTCTGTGGCAGTGGCTCGTTCTGCTGTCGATCCCACCGCTGATCGTGCTGCTCTATTTCCTGAAGTTGAAACGCCAACCCCTTGAGGTACCCAGCACCTTCTTGTGGCATCGCACGATTGAAGATCTGCACGTGAACAGTCTTTGGCAACGGTTGCGTCAAAACCTGTTACTGCTGCTGCAACTACTGCTATTGCTGCTCGCGATTTTGGCTTGTCTGAGACCAAGTGCAGAGGGGAATCGTCTGAGTGAGAGCCGCTATGTGTTTCTGGTTGACACGTCCGCCAGCATGTCGGCAACCGATGTTGAACCAACTCGCTTGGAGGCAGCCAAGCAGCAGCTTATCGATTTGATTGACCAGCAGTTGCCCGCGGGCAGCGTTGCCATGGTTATCAGCTTCTCGGATCGAGCGATTGTCGAACAACCGTTTACGAGCAATCGGAGGTTGCTACGACGAAGAATCCGTGGAATGCAGCAAACGCAGCGGCCCAGTGAGTTGGACGAGGCATTGCGCGTTGCCGCGGGCCTGGCCAACCCGGGACGGAGTGGCACCGATGCCACCGATGTCGCGGCGGCTGAAGCGATGCCGGCCAGTCTCGTGATCTTCAGCGACGGTCGCTTCCGCACGCAACCTCGCTTCGCCATGGGCAACCTCAAACCGATCTATGTGCCGATCGGCGTGGAATCCGCCGTCAACGTTGGCATTGTCGCCTTCGGCGCGTCTGAGACGCCGGACAAGCCGGACCAGTTGCAGGTCTTTGCTCGCCTTCAGAACTTTGGCAGCGAAGATGCGTCGGTCACCACTCAGCTGTCGATCGGCACGTCCAAAGCCGATTTTGTCGACGCGGCACAGGTCGACATTCCAGCGGGCGGCATCGGCGGCGTCGAATTCCTGCTGGATTCGATCGAAGCCGGCGAACTCATTATGACATTCGAAGAGCTGGACGATCTGGCAATTGACAACACAGCCTACGCGGCAGTGAATCGGCGACGGCAGGCGCGCGTACTCTACATCTCGCCGCGCAATGACGCGTTGGACACCGTCTTGAGTACGAACTTTGTCGAAAAACTCGCCCTAATTGAACGCATGTCAAGCGAAGCGGTCGACTCGGAAGAGTATCTAAAGAAAGCCAACAGTGGTGCCTTTGACCTGATCATCTTCGATCAGTGTCGACCTGCCGAGATGCCTGCCTGCAACACCTACTTCATCGGGATTCTCCCGCCCGACCCACGTTGGACAGCCGAGGAAGCGGTCAAGTCGCCGCAAATCATCGACTCGGATCGATCTCATCCGCTGATGCGATTCGTCGAACTCGGTGACGTGAAAGCGATTGTGGAAGCCACGCCGCTGAATCTACCTCGCGGTGGAAATATGCTGATCGATTCTCACCTTGGTGTGATTATGGGCGTGGCGCCGCGCGAAGGTTACGAAGATCTGGTGCAAGGTTTTGAGATCGTCGGGCAAGAGGAATCCGGCTCGACCTACGCCAACACCGATTGGCCGATTCGAACTGGATTTCCTGTCTTCATCGGCAATGTGCTGACGTATTTGGGCGGATCGAGGTTCGAATCCGAGCAAGTCAGCAGCCAACCCGGCCAAGCAGTTGCGTTACGCACACAGGCGCCTGTCGAGGAGATTAACGTTGAATCTCCTGCCGGCGAACGCACCAGGATTTCGCGTGGTGGCCAGAACACATTTGTTTTTGGCAAGACCGATACGGTCGGGAACTACTCGGTTCGTGAGGCCAGTTCCAAAGACATCGCTCAGCGTTTCGCGGTGAATCTGTTCGACACGATTGAAAGCGACATTCGACCGAGCGAAGCGATCGATCCGGGCTATGAACAGATTGTGGGACAGCGGGGGTGGGAAACGAAGCGACGCGAATTGTGGAAGTACCTGCTGATCGCCGGTCTGATCGTGCTGCTGGTCGAGTGGTATATCTACAACCGGCGAGTCTATGTCTAGGCAGCGAGTCGCTCGGGGATAGGACGTATTCGTCGTATAGGACCGATAGGGATAGGACGTATATGTCGTATACGACCTATATGTTCTTATTCCTATCGGTCCTATACGACCTATTCCCAAGAGATGCGCGAGAGAGGACTCGAACCTCCACGCCCTTGCGGGCATATGGCCCTCAACCATACGCGTCTGCCAGTTCCGCCACTCGCGCTTGGGGTCAAACAGTAAAGTCTAAAGGCTTTCGGCAGGTGGTCAACCGGACGGAATCTGACGCCCGCGTGTGTTTGCCTAGGATTCATCGCCGCGTTTGACGACGAGTACACATCGAGCGCGACGATCTTCGACTTGTCGGCGAATCAAATGACAGGCGAGTTTCGTGAGGTCCTTAGGAGGCAAGTGCATGTGCCGGAGGAGCGTTTCGGCAATTCGTGTCGTATCGAGGCCACTGTCGCTGTGGGGATCACGATCGCTGATTGCCAGCAGAATGTCTCCCGGCGCCACCTGATGTCGATTTACCACATACTCGGTATCCGTATCGACACCCAACGGGACACCGTCGGTGACAATCGGTTCCCAGCCGTGTGGTCGTAGAACGTAGGCATCGACGTGACCTGCACTGGCCGACAGAACAGTCCCTGTCTCGGGATGAATTCGAGCCAGGAACATGGCCGCGGACTCTTTCGCCGGAGAACTGGCCCAGGCGATTTCATTCAGATTCTGTAGGACCAGCTGCGGACTCGACGCACTCTGAAGCTGCGACTGCAGCGCGCCGCGGATCAACGCTCCGGTCAGCATTGACGAACCCAATTCGTCGTTAAGTCCCGCGACACCGACAATCAACTGCTCGTCCTCGAGAACTCGCCAGTAGTGGAAGTCTGCCGACGCGTTTCGCGTGTCGGTGTAGCTGCAGGTGGCGCTCCATCCGTCGACCAATGGCGGAATCAAGCGATACCGGTCTTCACGCCATTGAATCATTTCGTCGTAGTTCCGCTGATACTCCCGTCCCTGACTCGCTTCATTCAGCAACACCGGTCGCTCGAGCTCGGCCACGAGTCGCCCGGAGATCAGTTCCAGAAGATGAGTTTCACGCGAGGTGAAGTCACGCACTTCGTCGCAGAATAGCCACAACGTTCCTAGGATCGTGTTCGGGCCTGAGATCGGCACGCAGACGGCCGACTGACATTCTTCGGGAATCTCCCAGTTCGGATAGAGTCGCGAGTCTTCGATCACGACAACATGACCGGTCAAGGCTTCCAAATCAGCCATGGCACCTCGCAACGGTCGCGCCTGCTCGACAAAGCGAAGGCTTGGCAGCCCCCAATGCGAGCGGAGTTTGAGTTGTGAGGTGGCGTCGTCCAAGACGTACATCGCGGCGGCGGTCGCGCCCAAGCATTCGACCGCCCCGCGAAGTACCGACTGGAGGGCGAGACCGATCTGGCCACGATCCTTTCGATCGGCCACAACCGGCACGGCGGTCGCCAGCTCGGCTTCACGTTGCCATAAAGCAGCACGTGTCGTCTGGAGCTCGGCGATCAAGCGAATCAAGCTCTGTCCCATCTGACGAGCTGTTTTCTTCGCATTGTCGGACATCTCCGCCTCTGGCTTCCGGGAGGAAAGGCACAGGTAATGGAGGTCGCCCGACGGGAACGCATTGTAGCTGCCCAGCAGTCGTTCAGCGGATTGGGGTTTAGACGTTCGACTCTCGAGTGAATAACCCGTGAGATCCTCAAGCGCAGTCACAAATTGATTAAGCCCCGGCAACTCAAGCTGCGCCTGCAGGTCATCTGATTGCGCCGATTCGACGTGTAATCGCAGGTGGTTCGATATCGGTTTCAACACTTCTTCCAACCAGCATCATCGTGTTTAGTCTCACCACCTCCTTGCTCAAATGGTTCGCCTTACCTGGCTGATCAATGGGCAGACGAGCTGCGCACAATCGTTGTCACAATCAGACTCTTTCATCGTCTGCATAGCGCAGCGACGTGAACGAGATTTTGCCAGCTGAGACAACGTCGCGGACGACCCCGCGCGGCAGAAACGATCAGGAGACGTTTTGACAATCGTGCCGGTTGCGTGAGCCTACTTGTGGCTCGAGAATTCAGGCTTCAAGCCTCACATCCGCCGAATGAAGATTCGGATTGAGTGTGGTCACGGCGGGCTTGTGGAAGAAACGCCGTACCTGCTGGACGACCGATTCAAGCTCGGTTTGAGTCATTTCTGGAAATACAGGCAGACTCATCACTTCGTTTGAGGCTCGTTCTGTTTCGGGCAGGCTGCCGTCGGTATAGCCCAACGAACGGAAGCAATGTTGACGATGCAGCGGAATGGGATAGTAGATCTCAGTCCCGACGCCAAGGTTCTGCAGATGGCTTCGCAGACCATCTCTTAGACCATTGTGGACCCGGATCGTGTACTGATTCCACACATGTCGAACGGAATCACGAGCACTCGGCAACGCGACGAATTGATCTAAACCCTGTTGTCGAAATAGCTCGTCGTACATGCGCGCGTTTTGCTGACGCAGTTTCGTCCATTCATCCAGGCGTGGCAACTTGACGTTTAAGACGGCTGCCTGAATCGAATCAAGCCGGCTGTTGATGCCCACCACGCTGTGGAAATAACGCGGCTTCATACCGTGGGTTCTGAGCAGCCGCAATCGCTCGGCTAATTCGTCGTTGGAGGTCACCAACATACCGCCGTCGCCGAAGCCACCCAGATTCTTCGTCGGATAAAAGCTGATACAGCCAACATCGCCGAGACCACCGACCGGTTGACCATTCTCCGCAGCACCGATGGCTTGAGCCGCATCTTCAATCACCGCCAAATTGTGATCGGCCGAGATCTGGCGAATCACATCCATCTCGGCGGGCTGCCCAAACAGATGAACCGGAATGATCGCTCGAGTCGCAGACGTAATCGCGGGTCGAATGAGTTCAGGATTGAGGTTGAAGTGGATCGGTTCGATGTCGACAAAGACCGGCTTTGCCCCCAGACGCCACACCGCACTCGCCGTCGCGAAAAACGTAAAGCTGGGGACAATCACTTCGTCGCCAGGCCCGATTCCTTCCGCCATCAGCGAAAGCAAGAGAGCATCGCTACCGGATGCACAGCCAATTCCGTGGGTCACTCCACAGATCGACGCGACTCGCTTTTCTAGTTCCTGGCATTCCGGACCCATGACAAAACACCCCGACTGACAGATCTTGGAGATGGCGCTTTGGATTTCGTTGAGCAGAGGATGGTTCTCGCGGGAGAGATCCAGCAACGGGACGGGAGCCGGTTGCCCTGGACTGCTGTTTGAGTCGTCGATGCGGTAATGCTGTGACATGTGACGTTCCAGACAGGGGTGACGGTGCGGGAGAACGGAATTGGTACTAAGCGACGCGGAAAGCTACGGGCATTCGAAAATCGGGTCAAGAGGAGTTGCGACCGAGGCCCGGGAGGCTCAGGCCCGCCTACCGTGCTCGGTCATCCGACCAGAAGGGTCGCCGAGGCTCGCGGATGATCACGTTCAAGAGTTGTCCGGGACGGACGTTTTCGAGTTGCAACTCATTCGGGATGGGAATCTTGACGGGCGTCGCCCATTCCATCGTCGTCTGATCTTTAAGCTGATGGATCGGAACCATCTCGACATGCGGACCGACTTCCGAAATCGTACTCGTGAACTCGGGACTGCCCGGCTGACGCAACTTCAGGCCCACCGTCATTCCTTCACGCAGATCGTGTTGTTGGTGCTCACGGACATAGCTGACGATGTACTGCGAATCCGACTTGGAGATGGTCACGATGGGATCGCCCGCGACGATCCGCTGGCCAGGGCGATGGTGGATGGCACTGATGATGCCGGAGATCGGTGCGGTGATCGAGAGATTGCTCAGCTCGATGTTAATCTCTTCCATGATCGATTGCTGGACGAGAATCCCTTCGCGAATCGGCTGCAAAACGGTTTCGACATCGGGCAGCTCGAGATCAGCAAATTTTCCGAGGCGATTCCGGGCCGCCGTGAGCTGGCTTTGCTGCTGTCCAAAAATAGTCTCGTTGGTCGTGATCCGTTCCTGAACCACATTGACTTGGCGTTTGAGGTTCAGGAGCGTGTCGTCGGTGAGGGGATAGCCCGACAGATTCGAAACGGGGGTAATTGCCCTGGAGTGGTTTTCGAGGTTGGCCTCCAGGCCAGCCAGATCGGCTTGGTCAATCATGATCGTCGCGCGCAACTGACCCAGATCCAGCACTCGCCGTTCAACCTCGACGAGTAATCGCAGTTGGTCGCTGGCGTGCTGCTGCTCGAGGGCGAGGTGCCGATTCAGCAGATTCGTTTGGGCCGCGGCCAGCTCAGCCTGCAGCCGCTTTGATTCGGCCTGCACCGTCGCTAATCTGGCCCTCGTCGGCCGTTCATCCAGCCTTGCCACGATGGCGCCTTCTTCAACGGGATCGTAGAGCTGCCAGTACTGCTCAGCTGGAGGAAAGGCAAGCTGCCCGGCGATATCGGCCTTCACATCCACGCTGGTTGTGGCCACTTCACCGACGAACGACCCGTGGTAAGCCTGACGCTCCCAGAGCCAGAGCATTAACACCACGCAGCCAAGGAAGCTAATAAGCGGCAGAGTACCGACACGGAATCGGTACCAGTGCTGCTTCAGCGGCGTTGGGATGCGAGAAGATTGGGCCACGTCTAGACCTCCGATTCGTCCTCTCGCATGAAGAGAGAGACGCGCTCGACTCCCTCGGTGTTCTCTAGATCAGTCTGCAACTCATGACTACGTGCAGGGTCCCGCAGCTGTAGACGATAAGACATATCAACGCCATCGCCAACCTTTCGGGAAGCTGCCAACTGGGTTTTTCGGCTATGACGCTTCAAAACGACGTTTAAATTGACGTCGGCGGCACAGAGCAAGTTGAGCACCACATCGTAACGCTGACGACTCCCGAACTGCGTGACTCTCAGGTAGATCGAGATCGCAATCACCATCAGAGCCCCGATCAAGGCGATCGACTCCTGACGCGTGCCGACCGCCATCCCCTCGATGATCGCCCAGAGGATGTATGACGTATCTCGCGTGTCCTTCAACACGTTGCGGAAGCGGACCACCGCAAACACCGCCAGCAGACCAAAGGCAATGAACATGCTGCCGGCCATCAGCATCATCATCAAGGCCACCAGCACCGGCATCACAACAAGTGAAGACGTAAACGTTTGTGAATATGAGAGCACCCGGTGGGTGTACATGTACGTCCAGCCGATCATTTGTCCGATGACAAATGCGAGCACAAGCAAGAATACAGCTTGCTCGGGACTACTGATGGAATCGTAGTCACTGTAGAAGATTAGATTGAACCAGTTGCTCATATCGACGAGGGATGTCGCCCCGGATACGCAAAGATGTGTTTATCCTTTAAGGCGTCAACACACTTAACGTATTTCGGGACGGAAGTGCGTTGAAGATTGAAATCTTCAGCCAAAACCTCCATCCAATTGGGGAACCGATCGGTAAATTTCAGTTCCAGCACGACACCTTCCATCTTCGGCCGCGCGCTATCCTTTGGAATCACTAAGTCCATGCCGGGATGGTAAATCCCTCCCTCCAACTGGCGATCGAACGTCACTCTGATTTGATTGCTATCGGGAGATACAAAAGCTTGTCGATGGTAATACACGTAGGTGCACCCGCTGGCACCAATACGATCCCGCAAGTGACAAAACTCATCCAACGCTTCAACCGATTTGGCGGTGACCCGCGACCCGTACAAATAATCTGGTGACGGTCGATGCCCTTCCAAAACCAACATTGCGCCGGCACGTGTGATGGCGGCACGCTTCTTCTTAATGACGTCCGTGTCGCGACGCTTAATCTCCAGAAATGCAGGGTTCTCTGGATTGTCGTCGTAATATCTGATTCGGAGCTTAAACCTGTTCTTTTGCCCAATCTGCGTCTGGTCGTACAGCAGCAATCCCGAGTTGTCCATGTAAAGACTGCATACGGGATAGCCGATCCCACCAAACTTGATCAGGAATTCATCCGGCTCCAGGTAGCTCTTGATAAACTCGCTGATCGTTCGAGCGCGACCTTCATCAACGTAATACTTGTATTCAAAGCGACTTGATTGCAGACCTTTTCCTGCCACGGTTCCATCGCCCTTGCTGTCTTCCTGCGAAGTGGTCCCAAGCCTTTCAGTTTAGCTAAAATTCTCCGTAAATTCACGCGACTCATTATAGTTTGCTGGTAAATCAATGAAAATGCGCAATCGCGGCAGGAACCGTGTGGTGTCCCTTCGCGACGCTCTCCGCGTGGTTCGGCCACCACCTGTCAACGCGATTTAACCTTGACCTAGAGCCTAAAAAACCGAACAATCCGCGACCGCTCTTGCGATGTCCATCACTTCCGCTGCGGTCCATTGCAGCCGCAGCAATTCGATCATTTAGGTTCTACCGCCATTTAAGGGCAGAAAGGCAAACGGATGTGCCTTCGAACACTTGCGTTGTGTTGCCTGATTCAGGTTTCGGTGTGCACGGCGTCTGAAACGGTTGTCTTCAAGAAACGCCCGTCTCAGCCCGGCGACTCGTCACAACAAACGATCCAGTGCGATCTCGACCTGAAGATGTCGATTCGACAGGCCGGCCAGGTGGTTCAGGCTCAAGAACAAGGCATCCAGCGCAAGCAATTGCGCGAGCTGACGATCTTGTCCGTTGGCGAATCCGCTCCCACGAAAGCACGTGTCGCGTATCGCAAGTCCAGCGTCGCGCTGCGCACGACCGACCAACCCGCGCAATTGGCCGATCAACCGGTCACGGGAAAGACGTATCTGGTCATTCGTGACGGCGATCGGCTGACAGTTACCTATGCCGATGGAGAACCGCCATCCGATGAGGAATTGGCGATTGTGATGCAGAACATGGAGAGCTTTGGCTTGCCCAACCCGATCGCAAACTTCTTCGGCCAACGCACGATGAAGGTTAACGAAACCATCAAGCTGCCCAGCAAGGTGGCACGCGAACTGTTGGGCTTTCCAGATACCGTTCGCAACATCACCGAGTTTCACCTGCGTCTTCGTGAGACGCGCGACGTTCAGGGCGTACAATGTGCCGTCTTCGACATCAAGCTACTGGCGGACAACGGTGAATCCGATTCACTCAAGATGGATCTAACGGGCACGCTGGTTCTGGAAGTCGAGACTTGTCGAACCGTCGGTGTCACACTCTCCGGTCCTGTTGGCGCGATGGAGGTCCATGGTCCACCATCGGGCCAATTTGAAGTTGCCAGCGAGGGCAATATCAAAGTCGCGGTGCGAGCGAATTATGGCGCGTCGCGACGTTAGCCCGCGCGGATGCGTCAATGGTCGGAAGCTGACGGTAAAAGCTAGCCGCTGGTCTTGCTGACCGCCTAGCGCAAACAAAAACCCGCGCCAAGTCTCGCTCGGAGACTCGGCAACGGGTTGAGTCGGCACGGCATCGTTCATTCGAACGCTCGATCGACCGCGCCGGCAGGAAGATTGTATTCACCGTGTTGGAACACGAACACGAGGTCGGACGAGTCGAAGTCTCCATCACCGTTCCAATCGCCTTCGGCCCAGGTGGCGTTATCGTCGATCCCATCGTTGTACTTGCCAGCCTGGAAGACCGTGACAATGTCCGCTGAATTGAAATGTCCGTCCATGTTCGAGTCACCGTAGGTGAGCTCCATCACTCGACGAACCATTTGTTCAACGTCCTCTCGATCGACATCGCCATCGCCGGATAGATCGAAGTCGGAAGACTGATCGACACCGCGAACGGCAATCGCCAACAGATCGATATCCTGTTCATCGACCTCACCATCGAGGTTGAAGTCGGCAGCGTGGAAGTTGACGATCGGTCGATTCCCGAAATCCCTGCCACTGGCCGTCTGACCCGGTTTGAGCTGAACGACATGGCCGGCGCGACTGCTGACCGCAAGTTTGCCGTTCAGCAAGAAGGACTCTTCGAAGCCGCCCTGGGCAGGTAAAACATCGGCCAAGGGAGCCTCGAACAGAACCGCATTCAGCTCATAAACGCCCGGTGGTGGTGCGTCGACGCGGAAGGTCTGTCGCTGAGTCTCGATCGCCAACGTGCAAACCTGAGACACCTGAACGCCGTACATTTCGACGACGATCGTCTCACCATCCAGCTTGGCGCCACCACGATCCAGCAATGAATGGCAACCATCAGGCCAGGTGACCTCGAAGGTCAATTCCAACCCCAACTCGCCGGCGGCTGATGGATCCATCGATGCATCGACCAGGTCGTAGGCAATCGCTCGGCCCGGCGGAAGATTCCTGCTGTGTGTCTCACCAATCACCGTGGGGCCGACCGGGAAAGTCTGGCGGAAGCCTCGCGGCAAGACCTCGCGAATCACACGCCGACCGGGGGGCACCTCCAAGTGGTATGATCCCGCCTCGTTCACGTCCGTACGTGGGTTATCACGACGGGTACGTGTTGCCGGTTCGTGGTTGTCGCGCTCGCCGTTGCCGTTCAAGTCGGCGTAGATCACGACACCCGGTAAACCACGCTCTCCGCGGTCACGTTCTCCATTGCCGTTTCGATCCAGCCATTTCACGCCCTCGACGGCTGCCGTCGCGGGAACGACGATCGGCTGGTTGCCAAAGTCGACTCCGTCAATCGGTGCACCGGGTTTGACATCCACCCGATGCCCCAGATTGAACGGATGAGCGACGCGCCGGCGCGGATCCGGGAAGGTTTGTTCGAATCCCTCGGGAACCTCCTCCAGAATCAAATGCTCTCCCGGCAGCAGCCGCAGCCAGTATCGACCCGCTTCGTTCTCTTTCGTATCGGGATCGTCCTTCATCGTGGTCGTGCGAGGTTCACCCCGATCCAGACGACCATTCAGATTGGTATCCGAATAGATCACGACACCCGGAAGTCCCGGCTCGTCGCGGTCCCTCTCCCGATTGCCATTTCGATCGGCCCACTTGATTCCGTGCACGACACCGGGCTCGCGAACTGGCTGATTACCAAAGTCCAAGCCATCGATCGACTGCCCAGAATCAACATTCACAATGTGTCCGCGTCCCGCGCAGAAGACGGCTTCGCAGAGCATGATTGACGGAAAGGTCTGACGGAATCCATCGGGCACGACTTCTCGCACGATGTAGAATCCGGGTTCGACATCATTGAACGAGTAGAAGCCGGTCTCGTCGCGATCGGTGTTCGGATTATCTCGCATGGTTCTGACCGCCGGCTCACCGCGATCAAATTCATTGTTGAGGTTCACGTCCAGATAGATCGTGACGCCCGCTAGACCTGGCTCATCAGGCTCATGCATTCCATTACCGTTAACGTCGACCCATTTCTGACCGTGCAGAGAACCGCCTTCGACTTTAACGGGATGGTTACCGAAATCGATGCCGGTCAGAATCTGACCCGGCAAGAGGTTGGGGAAGTAATACGGCTCATTGAGCGGCCAGGGAGCTGCAATGTCCGTGGGTGGTGGGAAGGTGCGTTCGAAGCCATCCGGCAGGATCTCAGTGATCAAGTGCTCACCGGGCTTGAGACCTTCGAGCCAATAGTGACCGGCCTCGTCGATGCGCGTGTTTCGATCGTCGGCCATCGTCACGGTATGCGGCTCACCCTCGTCAAATTGACCGTTCAGATTGAGGTCCGAATAGATCGTGACGCCTGCCACGCCGCGCTCGCCACGATCGCGCACACCATTGCCGTTTCGGTCCAGCCACTTGATACCGTGCACTGAAACGGATTCGTCCTTGGATTGATTACCGAAGTCGATGCCATCGACAACCTCGTTGACACCAACCTTGACGACATGCTGACCCGGGCCACCGACGGCAATCCGGCCGACAAGATTCAAGGTCGCCACGTCCTCGGCACCTGTGAGATCCTCGTGCAGGGTGACGACGACGTCATATTTCCCGGCAGCAATCGAATCGAACGGAACCGATACGGTTTGTACGGTAATCACCTCCGCACACTGATCGCCAACCTGATGTCCGCTGACTTCGATCAGTAATTGGGGGCCAACTTGCGAATGAATCGTCTCGCCTTCTTTGATCATTCCGCACGAATCGGGCCAAGTCACCTCAACGTCGACCGTTGCGTCGATGGATCCATCGTCGTTGACGGATGCGGCGACGTCACCGAGGTTGAGATCCAGCGCGATACCGGGGTTGTAGCTGCCGGTTTGCGTACGAATCACTTGTCCGCCGACACCAGGGGAAGTCTGCATGTATCCGTCGGGTACGATTTCACGGACGACGTACTCACCGGCACGAAGCCCCCCGAAGCGATACAAACCCGTCTCGTCCGCCGCTGTGTTCGGGTTGTCACGTTGAGTTCTGGTTGCGGGTTCCCCTCGATCTAACTGACCGTTGAGGTTGCGATCGATGTAGATGGTCACACCCTCTAAACCCGGCTCGCCTTCGTCACGTTGACCATTGCCGTTGGCGTCCAACCATTTGAGGCCTTGAATCACGCTTGTCGCCACCGGACGATTGCCGAAGTCGATGCCGTCCACACCGCCACCCGATTCGACCAGAACGCGATGTGCACCGCGGAAGAAGGGCGAATTGATCGTCACTGGAATCGAGGTGTGCTCGTTACCTGCTTCTGGGTCGACAAATAACAAATCGAATTGATGCGAGCCGCCATCTCCGGTGATCGAGACTTCGAACTTGGACACGTCGCCGCCGCAGCCATTAACATGTACGCCGCTCAAGTTGGATACCGCGATGTCGGGATCGCTGGAAACGACATCCACGTTAATCGGCACGATACAGAAAGGATGAACCGTCATCGACACGCCGACAACAGTCTCTTCTCCGGCTTGTAAAAGCAGATCTAGCCGGCTGGGATCCGTCGTCACGAACGGATCTTCCTCGGTGTCAACGGGGAACGTTGGAATCGGTGGAAACGTTTGCACGAAACCATCGGGAACCACTTCGCGAATCAGATGCACACCGGGTCGCAGACCACTCAGTTCGTACAGGCCTTCTTCGTCAAAGTCAGTCTCTGGAATGTCATGCGACGTACGGGTCATTGGCTCGTTTCGATCGTATCGTCCATTGCGATTCAAATCGGAGAAGACGATCACGCCACCCAAACCGGGTTCGTCGTGATCCCGTTCGCCGTTGCCGTTCGTATCCTGCCATTTCAAGCCGTGAACCGATCCGGGCTCAACCTCAACGCGATGGTTGCCAAAGTCGATGCCGGTGACGTTGTCGCCGCCGCTCAATTCAATCGTGTGCGATCCGCCAATCGTCCCATCCAAGACGGGCGAATCGGGGAAGGTCTGACGGAATCCGCGTGGGACGATTTCCCGGACAATCACCGTTCCCGCATCCAGGCCGCGCAACACGTAGCGTCCGCTTTCGTCTTCTTCCGTGTTCGGCCGATCACGCTGGCTCACCGTACGAATCTCGTCTCGATCCAACCGCCTGTTGTCGTTGGCATCGATGTAGATCGTGACGCCCGCCAAACCTGGCTCGTTGTCCTCGCGCTGGCCATTCGCATTCAGGTCTTCCCACTTGGTCCCGCTAATTGAGGAACTGAACGGGGGCATCGGTTCCGGCTCGATACCGTCGCCCGCCAGTAAACGCCTGCACTCCAGCGATTCGAGATTCAATCCAAGACGTCGATGATGTTGACTCCGGCGACGTCGCGCAATGCGTCCTAAACTGGAGATGTGTCTGATCATGAGAAAGCCTTTCAACCGCTTGATTGCCAATCGACGTAGCCCGCTGTCAGACAAGAGTCGATTTCCTGGGACGGATCCGCCAGATTATCGAAGGAATCACTCGTTTTTCCGTTGCGCGGTGTCTAAAATTCTGCCAGTTGACCTCGCTCACGCCGTTGCGCCTTGGCCTGCCGCAAGACATTTCCTCACATTGCTTTACGTCAATCACACCGACGCGAGTCTGGAGCTCCAAGGTTCTAAGTCCCAAACACAAGTGTTGGGAACTTGAAACCTGCGACGAACGAGAAGGCGGGTATCGGGTTGTGCTGCCCTGCTTTCATACTATTTCGAAGACCATTTTCTTTCATTCGAATTCATGCAAGCGGACTGAGCGTCGAGATTGGGATTTCGGATTTGATACATAGGCTTCTAACTCACTGGCGATTGTCCCTGCTGCTACTGGCTCTGATACCAGTTGCTACTCCGTTGCAAGCTCAAGAGACGGACGCTGACTTCCAACTCAAGGCAGATCGACTCGCCAAGATCGTTCTTCTTCGCCCACGCGCGGGAACGGCGCTGGATCTGCTGATCCGTCACTATCAGGACGCGGGAACGGAGCAGCTGCTAATCGAACGAGTCCGTGCACACTTGGACGAGAATCCGGATGACGCACGCGCTCATTTGGCATGGGGGTTGGTCGGTCAACAACTGCTCCAGGACGAATCAGCAAGTCTGGCTTTTCAACGTGCGGGCGAGTTGGCAGCGGACGATTACTATCCGCGGATGCTGCTTGCGGAGGAATTACTTCGCAGCCAAGACGTTGCAGGAGCGATCGCACAGCTGTCGAAAGCCATCGAACTGAAGGTGCCTCGGCAAGATTACCTTCAGATGACACGGCAACTTGCACAGCTATATCAACGCATCGGCGACCGAGAAGGTGCTCAAGAGATTTGGAATCAGATTGCAAAGCGATTCTCGAATGACGTCCGAGTGCTGGCGGAACTAGCGAGTTTGCTGCAGAACCAATCAGATTTCGAAACGGCACTGCAACTATGGAAATCGGTCAAGCGCCAAAGCGATAACGCACCGACGCGGCAATTCGACGCACGATTACAGATTGCCCAGATCTATCTGAAAACGGGCAAGCACGCTGACGCTGTCTCGGAACTTGACTTGCTACTGGATGAAGTCAAACCTGAAAGTTGGCGTGCCCGGAACGTACGGCGTCTCATACAGCAGGCCCTGCTCGACCAGGCCGGTGGCGAAGCGGTCGTAAAATTCTGGTCGGAGCGACTGCAGAAAAAACCTGACAACCTGTCCGCCATGATTCAATTGGCAAGTGCCTTGACACGCGTGAATCGGCACCAACAGGCTGAGCAGCAATACCGCGCCGCGCTTGATCGAGCACCCAAGAATCGTGAGTCGCATGAAGGACTAATCGCACTTTTCATCCGCCGCGGTGATTTCGCCTCGGCGGTGTCTCAAGCCGAACAATTGGCCGAAGTGTTTCCTGACGATGAAGGTGTTCGCTGGCAGTTGGGACAATTGCATCTACAGAACACTCATAACGACGCCGATCAGGCCAAGCAATTCGCGTTTGAGACATGGAAGAAGATCGCCGATGCGCGTCCGGACGATGCCGCCGCAGCAGTTCGCGTCGCGGAAGCCTG
>CAJHYQ010001314.1_pt1 | contig 26969 bp, 16 predicted proteins | sample 9198721 | NCBI WGS metagenome assembly CAJHYQ01 (sample SAMEA7708357, study PRJEB35096) | sediment metagenome | biome: marine neritic benthic zone biome [ENVO:01000025]; feature: sediment [ENVO:00002007]; material: shallow marine sediment [ENVO:03000034] sea grass bed [ENVO_01000059] ... | reverse complement strand
CGAGCTCCTCTCCCATCAGAAGCAACATGGGGGTAGTTGGGAACTAACCGGCCAACGTCCACATCACTACACACCGAGTTCCGCGACGATGCTGTTCAACGCGTTGTTGACCGTGGCATGAACTGAGGTGTTAACAAACGGGTTCTCGTCAATAGTGCTCAACAGCGGCCCGCGAGCTAACAGGTCATGCACCTGGTTGACTTCACGGGCGGTTTGCTCAAGCGTTTGATCGTATGCGGCGCGATCATTGGCTCGTGCAGCCGCAACAAGCTTGGTCAAGTCGAGATCCGGAAACTTCTGCATCACGTTTGTAAGTCCATCGTAGACGCTGCGGATTCCTGGATCGTCATACTGCTCCATGGCTCTGCGCAAAGTGTCGACTTGTTGTGAAACCTGGTCGAGCGTATCGTCCCAAAGTCGGACGAAGTTCTCAGCGCTGGCCAGCTCCTGGACGAGATCGGCTTCCTGGCCTGTAGCCGCCGCGGCTTGAGCTTCGTCATCCCCTGGTTCTGTATCCTCAAGAGTCCGACCGCTGGGCAATACGATCTTGACCTGGCGGAATCTCAGCTTCTTGTCTGAGCGGAGGAATTTGCGTCCGAGTTTCAGAATTCGGGGAGGTTCATTGGCACTTGCCTCCAGACGAAAGATCAATGTCTGCCCATCGTCTGGATCGGCTTTAGCATAACCATAGGTCAGCAGCCGATTGCTGAACTGCTTTGTCTTCTTCAAGACCTTGAATAGTAGTTCGGGCTTGCCCTTCCGTTTGAGCAACAGAACGCTATTCTCGGGTGCATTTGTGTTGAGACCGAAGCCGAATCGAAGCTCCTTGCCGGCGCTCTTCATCAGCTTCATCATCTTGTAGAGGTAGTCCTTATCGAAGAGCTTGTCATCGCTGACCTCGTCGTCAGCGGCATCTCCTGATTCCGCTTCCGCCAGCTTGGCCTTGAGATCCTCAAGCCGAGACACCTCGGTCTTGACGAGAGAGTCAAACTTCTTAAGGACAGTGATGACATCTTTGTGCGTCTTCCGGTCGCAACTCCGAATCGCTTTGCTGGCCGCTCCGGGAACGGTCTGCAAGGCACTCAGACATTCGTCAATGGCACGCACATCGTCCGACTTTCTCTTCTGAGCTGCGAGCGCCTTCTCGACCCGAGGGAGTACTTTGTCCAAGTCGTTTCCCGGCAGGTCGTCGGGCTTTTCCGATGACCACCACTTGGCCGAGAGTTCAGGTTTGTCGCTAGCTTTCATGTCAGATATTCTCCCATGTACATGCTATCGATCACGCGCTGAGACGATCCGGCAACCCAGATTCTAGCTGGTTTTGGGGCCATGTGCGGGGTGCCGGGTCCGGTGTAGCGAACAACACCGGCGTTGAATCGTGTTGGTGCCTCCACGCCACCCCTCGACGCTCACCTGAATCGCGTCGCTCAACCGGGGCTACAGGCCCGCGTCCGACCGAGTTGTGAGTTGACGTTGGGTCTTCTGGATATTTATTCGACCCCACAGTTCGATCGGGGCGGAAAATCGAATCCAATCGGTACGGGCAGGTCGCGCAGGCGGGCTTTGCTCTCGCCATTCGCCGGACTCCTGCCCTCGTTCTCCGACGCATGAGACCTTCTGCCGGCAACCGCTCAGAGCGTAGTTGCCCCAACTCGGCGGCTCTGTCGAATAAGATGAGGTATCGTATTCAGTTCCGAGGCATTGGAGGAGACGCCATGGCCAAGAAGAAAGCTTCGCCGTCGGATGTCAAAAAATACACGTCGTCGGTACTCAAGTCGGGATCGAAGGGCCCGGCCGTTGGATACTTGCAGGAACAATTGAACCAGAATGGTGCCAAGCTGTCCATCGACGAGGACTACGGGTCAAACACCAAGAACGCCGTAAAGGCCTACCAGAAGAAACAAAAGCTCACGACCGACGGCATCGCTGGCAAGAATACTTGGGGAGCTTTGTCCGGTAAGAAAAACGCGACGGCCGACAAAGCGAAGCGTAAGAAGGACGAGGACGATCAACGAGACCCAAAGCAGCGAGATGAAAAGGAGGCCGATGCACGCAGTGCCGGGCAATGTACGATCAATGTCCGTGTGATCTGCCGTACGTCCCGGAGAGGAATGAGGCCCGTCCAGGGAGCCAATGTAAAAATCGGCAAGGCCAAGAAGAGAACAAGGACGAACGGAAACGCTTCGCTTCAGGTGCGCCCTGGCCGATACAAGGCGGAAGTCACAAAGCGAGGATATAGGCTGGACTCAGACAATAAGGGTTTTGATATTCGCGTTTCGCGTGGCTCGCTGGACGTCTGCATCGAGATGGTCGCGGATCGTAAGTAGTTAGTGACCGGGATTTTTTGCGACCCAGCAATCTGTAGGACGGGTACTCTTGCCCGTCGCGATAGGTCGTCGGGCAAGAGTGCCCGTCCTACAACTAGTAGATATATCTCAGATTCAACTGGAGGATGCCCTCATACCAATGATCAGTTGTGACAGCAAAACCGCCGGCAAAGCCCAAATCCCATACTCGCCAATCACCCGGGGAGTCGAACACGAATCGAATGCCGGGATACACGTTGAGAATTCCAACGCCGTCGACTTCCTGCGTAAGAAGCGAGTTGGGCAGCGTCTGTTGACCATCCAGAACCGTCCAGCCCACGAATTCGAGCGTCGGGATAACGCCAAACGCGTCGCCGTCATACCACAGGTGGCTGAAGCCCAAACCATAGCGGATGACTTCTCCGGAAAAATCCGGGTCCGCGCCCAAAGGAAACCAGAAGGTCACCTCACTGTGCATGTGAGTGAACTCCGTCATTTCCCAGCGAGTGAGAACACCTGGCTCAAGCGACACGTGTCCATTTCCCGTACCGTGGGTCCGAGAGCCTGTATTGAAATGGGATTTGAACACTTGGGTGAGTACCCACTCGCTGCCTTCAAATAGCACGAGTTTCGTGATCAGCGACATGTCGCCAAATCCGGCCGTGTTCTGATTGAGCACCGGGTCGATCACTCGGATCGGAATGTCGGTGGCCGTCGAGAACCTCTTTCCGCCGATTTCCATTCGAAGTCGGAAATCCTGATAGTCGACCGATGGTTCGCCAACGCCGGCAGAGTTTGGTCCTCCGCCCGGCGACCGGGCCCAGAAAAACTCGCTGCGATCCGGAAATTCCTGATTGTAAGCGGCCGAGATTTGAAGTTGTACGTGGTTGAGGGGCTGTGCACGCTCAATGAAGAAGGGTGAATGAGGAAGCCATTCGTAGCCCAGGGCACCCTCTGCGCAGGGCGACTTGCAGCAACCGAGTCCCCACAGCCGGTTGGCCATGTGGCAACCAAATTTGCTGAACAGCGGATTTACTTGGACTCCCGCACAGGAATCGCAATTCACGCCATCACAACTGGCAGCGCCACAACCGCACGCCTGCGCAGGAGCAGTAATGTCATCTTGACTTGGATCGTAGTTGATCGACACCGCCGAAATCGACGCGGCCGACGCGACGGGCGGTGTCACATCGTGCGGAATAACCGATGGCAGGAATCCGACCTCGCCTCCGTCTGGCTCATGGGTTGCCTCAGCGGAAATGACGACCGAATCCGCATCCGTACGCAGCCAATGCGTCACCACTTGTGCTTGCCCGATAGGCGCAGCACAAAGGCTAAATGTAAGAGCTGCCAACGACATGAGCCAAAACGCTTTATTGCTCATTGAATCGCACCGTTTTTGGTGTTCAGTCTATCGCTTTGGTAAGCCGCAAATCGTTTCATCGAACGATCTAGGGGACCTTACCCAGAGACCTACACGTGATATCGGTTAAGACGCGGTTGATGATTAATGCAAACTATCGCGTCTATGTCTGCTAGCACGAAGATCCGGAGATCCCGTCGAATGCATGCAGGAGCCAACACTACCCAAATGCTACATCGCGGCGCTACTGCGGCACATTACCAAGCTCTTGGACCGAGAACTCATCACGCTCTTCCACCTCGGCTCGCGAGGTTGCTTCGGGTGACGGGGCAATTTCCAACTCGATATCCTCCAGCTCCTTTTCGAACATAGCCAGACCCTCCATCGTGACGGACGGTGTTGCGATGTGTGCGAATTTCAGCCGATCGAAGCCAAAGAGGATAGGAATTGACTGATCCGTGAAATGCTCATCGGAGAATAACAGAAACTCGATTCCACTTCCCTGAAGCATAAGAATGTCCTCTGTGACAATCTGGGTGTCTCGAACATCCAGATAGCGCAGGCCGACGTGATTCAAGTCGTCGAGCATATCGGCCGTGACTGCCGTCTCCCGCAGCTCGAGCATCGGCAGGAAGTCCAGTTCATCAAGCCTTCGCACGCCGTCGTCGGTGACGCCGGTGCCCGACAAGTCAAGCCGTAAGGTTGGCGCCTGTCGCAGATCCTTCAAAACGTTCAACAGTGAGTGGTCGTCGAAACCCGGATCATTGATGATGACATGCCATCCGCTTCCAAAGATGACTTGGCCGCCCGGACCGGTCAGCTCACCGGCCCGCACAACCGCGCCGGCTTTCGTGAGGTTCTTGATCGCTGCTGATTGCTGCAACCGGTATCGCGCGACTTGCCAGGCAAAGCTGCCCACGACGACGATGCTCAACGCCAACGCAGCGGTGCCGACGGTTCTTGTTAGAGGCTGTTCATATTTCGCGACACTACTGTCGATGAGAGGATCGCATTTGACCCCTAGCATAAACAGTAGGCAAGCGATGAGCGAGATCGTCGGGAACGATAAGTAAGGTATGCCTTCGAAAATTGTCTTGCTCGATTCCGATGAGTCCTGAAAACGATGCAACGTGTCGTGAACCTGACCCGCAAGAGAAGTTGTGTACGAGATGTCACCTGGGATTAGGATCGGCTCTTTGGCAATCAGGACGACACCATCAGCGTCGATGTCGTCGAATTCATCGCCTGTATATCCATAACTGCTCTGGCTGTCGGTGATTCCAAGTGAGGTTTGCTCCAGCGTCGTCACGTTGCCGAACCAGCGGTGAACGCGAAAAGTGGCATCGATCCGCGTCTCTTCGCGCAGAAATGACAATGTCTGCTTCCCGTTGAGGAAGGAGCCGAACACAAAGATCACTACCGCGGCGACTCCGTAGTGGAGAATGGCGACTCCCTTGGTGTGCTTGCCGACCAAGACCGCCAAGATGACCAGAGAACCGATCCCCAATACGATTGCTCCGGCCGAAATGAAGACGGTCATTGAAAGAGAATCGTCGACCTTCAGGCCCAAGGAAATAAACGGGATCGCGGCGCTGACCAGCAGAGCTCGTGTGATGATCGACACAAAATACCGCTTGTCGTGATAACCTTGCAGGACAAGTCCGCCGCCAACCAGCGCAGCGGATATGGCTCCCAGCCAGACCGCAACAGGATCGGGCCACCCGTCCATCCCCTCGGCGAACGTAGAGCGACCGATGATCGTGCTGCTGATCGCACCGGACAACGCACCCCAGAGCGCGGCGACGCCGCACCCAATGATCAGTGACGGCATATTGAGCGAAGCGTCCAGCACGTCGAAACGGCGGCCGCTCGGATTTCGCGAATTCATCCGATCCACGCGCTTTGCCCGACTCTTTGGAACTGATCCAGCGCGCTGTCTGGTTCAAGCCGCTCCAACATCGACTCCTCAATCACTCACACCCCGACCGGCCTCCACAGGTAACAACCCACCGGCCCGATAGACACGGACGTCCAGATTCTGGTTAGCCTGCAATTTTAGAGCGCCGTCGAAGACGTCGGCCCGAGTGGCGAAGTCCAACCAACACGCGGCGGCGTTGTCGCTGATCGCCTGCCAGACCTCTTTGCTGAAGTAAAACTCGTGGGTTGCAATCCCATCGGATTCGTCGAAACGTCGCACAATGCGATCCGGTCTCAGTTGTAATTCGGATTGAAAATAAACGCGAACTTTGAAGACATCGGCAGGGCTTGAATCCTGGGGGTCGATCTGGTGTCGCTGGACGACGCGAATTCGCCGGCCACCCTCGCCGGCGGGATCGACCATCACCTGAGCGGAGACGTCGGGAACATTCGGCAGTTTGCGGAATTCTGAATAGTTATCCGGTTGTTCGATCACTCGCGAAAGATGGAGTTTCAGAGCTGGTGATTTGACGTATTTGCACCAGAACTCAACTCGAGCCGACTTCGCCTCCTCGGGCCAATTCTCGGCACTCCAGGAAAGCACGGGAACCGGTTGGTTTGGCGTGAAATTCGCGTCGTAGAACACATAGGGATGACCCAGCGAGTTTGGTAACAGCGGTGTAATCTGCACCCACGTCTCGCTCGGGCGCTCGGTGAAGTGCGAGCGAGTCGTTTGGATGGACACGGAAAATCGTGCGGTCGATTCCGTGCGGGTTGGACGCTGCACGCGAAAGATGTAGTCGGAGGGCTGACCGTCCGATCCGACAAGCTCAGCTCGAGCCTCGGCCGGCTCAAAGGGTACGGCAACGATATCGTAGTTATCGCCGCTGCGAACCACCTTCAATTCAATCGCTTCACCGCCTTCGAGAGGCACGTCTTTTTGCACCGACCGGAATCGAATCGAATAGGGCTGGGGGCGAAATCGTTGAGCTGGGACAACGACGCGTGCATTCAATTTTGCCGGTACGATGTCACCGTCCTTAGTCGCATTGATCGACTCGTCGTTGCCATCGAAGACAACATAGCCATCGAGGTCTAAACGACGCCGCAGGGCCGCCAACAAGTTCTTTCCACTGGTTGCCGAATGATAAGTCCCGCCCGTTTCGATAGCGATTTCCGAGAATTCTTGGTTTCGATCCTGCGGCCTCCGCGCGAAGTCAAAGAAATGTACGGGAACCGTATTCCGCCGTTTCAAAACGTCAGACTTTTCAACTTGGGTCTCGCCTGGGCGACGATAATCCTCATCTCGTGACAGTATCTGTTGAAGATTCTCACCGTCTGTGATGGCAATGATTCCCTTGCGGTCATCACCTGGTTCGAACTCCTTGAAAGAGTTGATCAAAGCGAGGTAGAGCGGTGATTGGCCCCAATGCTCAACGTCCTCCAACAGCCTGCGCACATCGTTAGCGTCGATGATGTCGAACTCACGCAATCTGAAAATGGTTTCGACATCATGAGGCGGAATCAGATCACGCGGAATTCGATGTTTGGGATATCGAGGTTGTCTTCGCGTGGGATTCTTGGGCGGATCCTTTACATAGACGATACGATGCCCAACGAACTTAACTCCAACTCGATTGTCCGTCGGAGCCAATTCGGTCAACATGCTGACCAAGTATCGTTTCGCAACTTCAATCCGCGGAACGGTGGCCTCCCCGTCTTCTTCGTTCATGCGGATTTTGTTCTTCATGCTGTTGGAGCAATCCAGGATGAAGATATACGAGGATCGTTGGGGACGATCGCCACGCAAGGTGATCGTCGGTGGACCGTAGACGAAAGGTTCGAAATCAACGCCAACGCCATCGAGCCGGTTCACGACAAAGCTGGCTTGAAATTCGTGTCCCCGGAACAGGGTCACCGCCTGCAAGTTTGCGCTGAGCAACGTTTCACCGTCGGCTCGCGACTGGAAAGGTTGAAGAGCGGTCGCGTCGAAGGGCAAGGACACCCCGCCTTCAATCGCCACATCGGTGACGCGCTGCCCCTTGTCGCGTATGAACACGGCCGCAGATCCCGGTGGAAAACAGAGCGGATCCGATTTGGGAGCAACGTCAATCGAAAACAAAATGCCTCCGGTCGTGTCCACAGTGGGTCGCGACTTCGCCGTGATCGCCAAGTCGGCGGCCTTACGCTGCTCGAGCATCTGGTCCTGAGATTGAATCTGTTCTTCAACGAGTGTCGCGGTGGGAGCAATTCTTTTGACGAGCTGTAGGCAGTTGCCTGCGGCCGCCGCAAAGAACGGTATGTCACCGTCGTTCGGAGATCGCCAAAAGCCATCGATCAGACGTTGTCGCTGCCAAAGCAAGAGTTGTTGTAGATCAAACAGTCGCAATTCGGCAATTGGGTCCGTGCGATCCGACGGGGGAAACCAGATTGATGCGGCCGATCTCTGTCTCTCCTCCGATTGTCGCAGCAAACGGCGGTAATCCTCCAACGTGTCCGCGCTGCGTGCGACAGTTGTGGCTTCAAGCGAGCCGAGTTCGCCCAACTGTCTTCGAACGCCGACCATGATCTGGTCAGCAATGCTCACTCCATCGATTCGGCTGCTGCTAACGTTCTGTAGCTCATCGGGTAAGCCCAAAACCTGCGCGAGCGGGTGTTCCCAGCGCGTGATCGAATCCAGGAGTTCGCTGTCGAGACTCGATGGCTCCGTCCGCTTGTCCTCGCCGCTCAAATAGTCGCTATGCAGTTTCCGCGCGATGTCCGACCTCAATCTCATCAGCTTTTCCCGACGCTCCGGGGGAATCAACGGTGCAGACATCACGGCGTCAATTGCGCGCACCGTTTGGGCATCCGGAGACCAGTCTTCCTCCAATTCCTGGCATCGACGTGCGAACTGATCCTGCACGCGTTGATAGATGGTTTTCACATCGTCGGCAATGGCGAGGAAAGAAACTGACTTGTCGGGAACTAATCTCGTCTGGCGGCCAATCTCGTCGCTCAACTGGCCCGTACGGCGAATAAGCTCGTCGAGGTCGCCTTGGACGATCTCGTCACGTGCCTGCTGTGCTGCGTCGAGAGCGGTTGCGTCGACCTCGGGAGCCAAGGGTCGGCAGAGCCAAGAAGCCAGGTAAGGCGTCTCGGCCCAAGATTGGTCACGAATGGCAAGAGCCTGCTGCACTTGATCACGAATTTCGCTCACCCATCGGTGAGCCACCTCGACCTCTAGCCTGAGCTGGTCGATATCATGAACGGCGTTCCGCGGACCGAAGAACATGGTATCCTCCAGCTCACGACGCTTACGGTCCGCGAGATCCAGAGCACGACGGACGTAGTAATGGCCGCGTTCGTCGCCAGGAAGATTTCGGCCATTCATCGGTACTGCCAGCCGTTCGGAGACCTGTCGGAGTTGCAGCAGGTTGGCCAATAGATTTGGCCGGCCCCAGAGTGCGGGGACGTCGTGATGCCGGGCTACCAAAAGCACCTGAGTTTCCGCCAGCGGAGGCACGAGAGGGTTTTTCAAGATCTTGTTCGGTTGCACCTCGGCATTGGCCAATTGCATGAGGGACTTGCGAGCTTCCACCGACGCGACCGGATCCGCCAACCCGAAGTACTCACACAAGGGCAGGGTGTGTAGTGTTGGGCGCGTCGTGCTCACATCATCACCCGATACTTCTCCATCGCGTGAGAGGTCGACGCCAAACACTCGATCGATGCGGATACGATCGGAAAAAACTCGCCAATGGCCGGCCAACATCTGACTGTCGCCATACTTCGCCGCACGTTGGGTTGTTGCGGTGAGATCACCTCGCAATGACGCCAACTCGCGCGTGGCCGCGTCACGGTAGGCCTTGCCGGCACCGGCCAATTGCTCAAGCCGGAGCAAGCGGTGTTCTAGGTTGCGCCAAGCAAGCGGATCAAAGCGCAAAGGATCGTGCTGGCGCAAACTTTCCAACTGCCTCCACAAGGTTGCGAGGTCCTGCGATCGAATCGACGGTTCTGCCCGAGGTTGGGAACGAAATGCCTCACTTAGAGCATCCGCTTTGCCCTTCAGTGCCCAATTGATTTGAAAGTCCGCGGCCGCCTCAGGCAACAACTGGACCGTTTGCGGTTCGGCTCGGTTCGCCCACGCCCAGTCAAGCACCTGGGACTGTAAGTAATCGACAAGCTCGTGCAGTCGCACGGCCCCGTCACCGTCGCCCCCGCCTTCAGTATCAGCACGGCCTGCCAGACCCAACTGCAAATAGCGACCAAACGCCGATCCGCCTAAGTCTGCCGAAGCCACGCTTTGTTGCCCCCGAGACGCCGCCGTGATGACGGCAAGATTCGGTACATCTTTCGTCTCGATCAGCTGTTCCAGTCTTTCTGGGAAGGTGTTGTAGATGATTCCCATGTTCCAATTGACGAAAATACGGTTGCTATCAAAGATCAGCAACTTCTTGCGTTTGGCAGGCACATTCTCCGCGATGTGGTCAAGCAGGCGCTCTACCTGAATGAAACTGCCGGTATTCAGCGGTGAAGTGCGTGGGGGTAACAGGCAAGGGCGCCCCCGATCATCGACGACGCCGTGCATGCTGATATAGACGACGAGTGGGTTCCGCTTAAGCCTCTTGCTAGCGGAAAGCAACGCCGCCTCCCAAGCTTCGAATCCAGCAGCTCGGTTTTCCCAATCGGCGGAAATGTCCTGGATGTCAAAACCCTCGGACAACTCATGAAGGGCATCGAGATCTTCCTGTGCCCACTCGTTTAGCGAAACGGGATAGTCGTAGTCGGTGACGGCTACCGTAATCAACTTCGTTTTGTCTTTGGTCAACGTCAGTAGAATCACCAGCGCGACCAACAGCGCTATACTCACGACAAAATAGAATCTCCACCTCCAACGAGTCGTTGAACGCGGTGCGAGATTGCCCGAACGACCGGCCGCCCAGCCTTGCCAGTGGTGTGTTGGCGCCCCAGACGACTGCGTCTTGCCACCCCAAGACACTTGCTTGGATGTTGCGGCTCGTTTTTTCCATCCCATGAAGATGCGTCCACAGACTGGTTTTTGACTGGAAACAACGGTATGCCATGGCTTCGTTGGGATTATAACAGCATCTTCGCCAGGGCAATAAACTGTAGCATCCATCGTCGGACGAGATGACAGCGGATGTTGGCCCGCAAACCCCAGACCGAGCGGGTGTCTGAACCGCCTACGACGTCGGATGGAAGCCACGACACTTGGTCTCACCTGCAAAGGCACGATGTGTCACGGCACGACGTTGTAGATATCACAAAGACTTCGCCTCTGTGTATTCCGCTAGCCAAGATGGGCGCTAACTCAGAGCGGTCTCGCGTGGATCGTGATGCGAGACGGAACAAGCCGGCTACGCCGCCCGGATCTCGGATGAAGACTACCAGGTTTGCGGCACATTCTGAACCGGTATCGCAATTCGACGAGTTAACCGATAAGGTCCGCTCCCGTAGCTCGCCGACGGAGGAGGCGGAATGATCTCGTTGGGGTCCGCGCCTTCTTCGACGTTTTCATCTCCGGGTGGCGGGATCGGCTCGTCTTCGCCACCGGGACCCTCGATGACAGTTTCACCGTTCTGTTGACCACTCCCGTTCTGTTCGATCACTTCATCGGCTACGGGAATCACGGGACCACACGCTCGCAGAACCAGTCGGGCTTGACGGCGAACGCGTTCCGACGACTCTTTGTAACAACCGTGCGAATCCACGTCATTCATCTCGTACAGCTTCTTCTGCACCTTTTCGCTACAGCACGCCTTCTCCGCACAGAATCGACACTCGCGCCCCACCGACTTGCGCAACGCAATCGCGGTCTCGTAGCGCACCTCCTCAGTGCAGTCTTCTAATGAGGCAAGCAGAGCTTCTTCGACACCGGCGTAGCATCCGCCACATCCTATCGTGGCCAAGTACCGGATACCCTTGATTTTCTGCTCCGCTTGATCTTCTTTCTGCTTGATCTCAGCTGCGGTCTTGACGGTAGGAGGCGCGTCCTCACTGAGGTTGGCCGGATCCGCAATCAGTTTCAATGCTGGTTTGGGTTCCAAGCCCGGGAACAACATGCCGAGACGAGCGGCAATGCAATCCCGCACCTTATGCGTGCATGCGGCAGCCTGGTGCACGCCGAGCACATCGTAGATGCTACACGATGTGTTTGCCGGGGCAACTGCCACAATCGTTGTGTCGCCGGCGCTGGCGCTCGTTGGCGGAGTTGCCGCTGGCTGTGTGGCAACAGTAGCGCATCCGGCCGACGGAAGAATCCCAAGTACAAAGACCAGCCAAATCGTCTCGCGGTAGGTCATTGTGTTACACCTGTGTTACAACACCTTGCCATCGGCAATGATCGTGTGACATGACTTCTCAATTGACATCGACGAATGGCCCGCCGGTTTTTAAGCGATTAGCAGAAATTTAGGTCATCACCAGACAGCATTGCTAGCAAAGTGAGGACTTATCGCAGGCGGATCGCATTCAAACGGGTTGGGCCAAGATCGGGCGGATCGACAGTGATGTCGGTTGTCTTGCGGACGAAGTTCCCGCCCGCATAGCCGGTGGCTTCCAACCGATAGTCACCCGGCGGCACGTCTTTGATGACAAAACTCCCGTCCGCCGCAGCGGTCTTTTTGAACGTTTTAGGTCCGACCAGGCGCACTCTGCCGTCACGCACCGTTCGATTCGAATAGACTAGCCTGCCGGAGACTTGTGTTGTTGCGGGTTGGCTCGGTCCAGTTGCATTGCTCGAATTCCCCGTGGCTCCACCGTTTTGCTTCGGTTCTGGTTCTGGCTTGGGGAGAATTTCGATCGGGAACGAAGTCTCGGTTTGATTATTCACTTCATCGGTCGCGCGAAGCCAAATGCGTTGAGGGCCAATCGCGAGCTTTGGGACTTTAAGTTTCACCTCCCAATTTGCCCCGTCGGACGGCTCTGCCTCTGCAGGCTCTTTAACGCCAGCGAAGTCACCCGTGCCAAGTTCGTCAAAGCCAACCTCGACCTTGACCACCCGCGATAGGGCATCGATCGCCGTGACCAAAGTGCTGACCTCAGACTCGACAATCATACGTCGTGAAGGTCTGATTTCGACGCTCTGTAGAACCGGTCCGCTACCATCAAGCGCAATCTGCACGGGAGGCCGGTCGGGGCCACGGCTCAATGTCGCGGAGTTGCCAGTGACGAGTCGACCAAGTACATAGACACGACGATTATCCAATCCGGTCACTGGCAACCTCAGATCAAAGTCATCGACCTGTGTGTAGACTCTCATGGCTCCGTTCTCCTGAAGCGCCTGGATGAACAGATCGACTTGACGATCGGACGGAAGTCGCAGCGTATGATCCTCTTCGACCAGGTCGAGGTCCTGGTCGGAGTCGATGCCAACCTGGACGTAGTCCGCGCCTGGTTCGGAAAAGGCAGCAACGGGCGCGTCCACCTCAATCCTGGCTCGAACTTCCTGAAGTCCAAGTGAAGCGAAGGGTGCATTATGCTTCGGCGCGACAACACGGATTTCTCGCAAATCGGAGAGCGGGGGCACATTTCTCAGGGTGTCCGAGCAAGGGACGCGAAACACAAAGGCGCGCGGGTAGCCGTTGACGTGCAGCCACGCTGTTACCTCGTCTTCGGTGTCGCTGGGAATCTGGGCAAACAATTGAGCTCGGCGGTTGTTCGGGGAAATCCTTCGCTTCAGGCGCGAGGCAGATTCGGCGGGCAGAGTATTGGCGAGAGCAAGTTCAAGCAACAATCCCTCGGGCGGAATCGCATCGGGTTCCACGGCCTCGACGTCAATGGTCAGGTATTCTGAGGCGGCATCGTATCCCGCGGTTGCGTTGAGGAATCGACTAGGACGCTGGACGGCAAATTGAACACGTTTGAGCGTTTTCTTCCCCGTGCTCGCGTCCGTGATCACCATGAACAAACCGTGTCGGATCAGTCGTCCCGGGGGTTGCGCATCTTCGTCTTCCGCCTCGTCTTTCACTGGAGTGACTGCCACGGGCGTCGTCTCATCGGGTTTCGGAAATCGCACTAGCGCCGAACCGTTGGGTGGTATTTGCGCGGTGGTTTCTGCAATCGTTTCCCGCGGGCCCACCAGTCGCAGCAACTCGGCCGCCGCCGCTGGCTCGAGTGCCCCTTCCGGCAGTCTCGCGTTCAGGCCACCTCGCCTTGGTACGGACAATTCGATTTGAACATCTCCGCCGCGATCGGCCACGTCTTTCAGCAGAAACGCGAACTCGTGCGGACGATTCGGGTACGGATGAAGTAAGATGCCGTCGCCCGTATTCGTCCATGTGCTCGGGTCCGCAACTCTCTCGGTAGCGGGATCGGCCACAAGTAGCTGAAAAAGTTGATGGCCTGGCAGACGAACTTGTCCCGTCCTTCGGACGTAGGCTCCGCCGCCGAGCGCTTTGACAATCAGCTTCGTCTGTCCCCGAGCGGCAGGGGTTCGCCGCACCCGAATCGAGAGTGACTGCGACTCGTTCGCTTTCAGCTCAAGCGTGGGCGGCCGATCGAATAAGTCCGGTCTGTACGGGTAGCTTCTGATCTGGGCAGGTGACCGAGGCCGAAGCGCGGTACGGCCGGCGCCCACCTCGGACTGCGGTTCGTCCCGTAGCTGGGCTCTGAGCGTATGTTCCACGTAAACGGGAACACCGGGTGCGCTGCGGATCCTTATGAGATCGGGATCGTATTGCAGCAGGATCCAGACAGCTGTATTGCCGTCGCTTTTCGAGCGAAGTTGGACATCCAGATTGTCCTCGCCCTGACGCAGATTCAGTGACAATTCCGACTCGACATCAAGCTCAATCTGTCCGCTGGCAACGTCGCCGAGAGGAATCTGTTCAGGAATCTTGTTAGCTAGCCGAGTGTAGTGCTCCGCCGTGCTGGCCAACTGCGCCAGCTCAGCATCTATCGCATCGGCGGTGGCGTGGTGAATTCGGTCGCAGTGCCAAGCCAGCAAGTTGTTCCAATCCGCGTATCGGATTCGCGCCGCCAGATTCAAATCGGTCAACGTGCCGAAGTCGCCACTGATCAGGTTCAAATCACGGGAAGCCGCACGCCAACGCCGGAGGCGATCGTTGCGATCCGCGGAACGCGCGCTGGCCATTTCAACAATCGCGTCAGCCAAATCAGCATAAAACTCGGCCAACTGATTCGTCGCCGATTGCAGTTTGACCCATCTGGATTGATCTCGTAGTGACGCTGCGGTTTGATTGTCTTGCCCGGTCGCAGTCGCCAGGGCGTCAATCGACGCATCGGCGACGGCTGCGACGTCGTCGTAACCGGCCTCCTCCAGGGCACGTTTCACCGGCGGCAATAACTCAAGCGAATCGAGTGGCAAGGCGGTCGTCAGCTGTTCTTTCCGAGCGTCACTGCTACAGAGTGACAACCTGGCAGCGCGAACCTCAAGTTCCAATTGTCGGGTGACGAACGGCCAGATCTCGTCGCCAATGCTTAAGTCGGGTGCGAGCACGGTGGGGCGAGGCTTGACGAACCGAAACGAGGCATCTAGTTCGGACGCGACCTTGGTCAATCCCGGACCCAACGAGTTCCTGGATTCGGCATCGAGCAACCACGATCGTGTCAGCACGTCGAGTCGCCACGCATTTCCGGTAAGCGGTGTCGTCAGATCCGAGACTGCATGTTTGTCGACACCCATCTGGATCTGCCGCAAGGCAAATCTCAATTCTTCCGACCGCCGCTGCACCTCATCGGCATCTTGGACTGGGGCCGTCAGCGCGCGATCCAGCTTGGCAACCGAATCGAAAAGCTCCACAAAATCTGCGAATTGAGGCGCGGCATCAATCGAGTCTCCGCTGACCAAATGATGCCAACGAAGCAGTTCGCGAGACCTTTGAAGGGACACGTCACGCGTCCGCACGGCATCCCTTACGGTGGCCAAGATAGTTCGGATGTTTTGATAGTGAGTCCGTGCATCGCTCAGATTCGTGGTGGCCAGCTGCCTCCAATCGCGATCCGCTTGACTCTGTATTAGTCGCTCAGCTTCCAATCGAAGTCGGTCTGCTGACTCGAATTCACTGCGGACCCATCCGGCACCGCCCGCCAAATCGGCCGCGGCCTGCTCGGCCAGCCGTCGCGTTTGTAGCGCCAAACGGCGGAGCTCCCAAGAGATATCAGACCGAGGAAGTAGATCGATGGCTAACCGGCACTCATAGAATTGTTCCGCGATCGATCGCTGCTTCTGAATCAATTCACTCAGCTGATCCAAACTCGGCGCCCAGATGGCCTTGTCAAAGTCAGTGATGAATCCTTGAAGTTCCTCGGAAAGCTCCTGATGATCCAACGATGCGACGACTTCGGCTAAGCCGAGAGAGTGAACTTCGTCATGCTTTAATGGCACGCGCGGTGCCCATCGATGGATCTTTCCGCCCAGTGAATCGGTTGCTGGTTCGGCTACATCTTCTCCTGCGAGAAACCTCAGCGCTCTCGCGATGCGGCCGACCTGAGTGGCGACGAGTTGTTGGTCGGCCAGCGCGCCCGAGCGATGCAACCGATCGTACCAAACCAACTCATCCAGAATTGAGCGCCAAAGATGCGGGGCGACCTCAGACGGTGGTTCGCTCGTGTCCCCAACGTTCGAGGCTAGCTTCCACGCGTCCCGAAGCCGACGCGCGGCCACTTGACTCCAGTCTAGTTCGGAGAGGTCACCAGGCTCCGATTCGCTGCCGCCGTTCGCGCCGTCGTTGTCGGGGCTGTCGGCGGCGCCGTCATCCGCTCCATCACCCGACGGAAGCAAACTGGTGGTGAAATCTCGTAAAGGCTTGGTCCGTTGTTTGATCTGAGTGGGGCTCGGAATGCCGAACTGTCCGGAAACACCAACGATAAACTCGCCGACGCTGGACATCACCGAACCAACATCGGTCCTTTGAGCTACCTCAATGTCATCCTGCACATTGGGGTCCTTCGTTGGATTCGGCAGCTTTTCGAGCGAGAGCAACACCGGCGATCGTTGCCCGGTAACTCTTGCGGCGTGAAACAACTGAGGCGTCTGAGAATCGTTCCCGTCGGTCGATTTCTCGACCCATTTTGAAACGTTGTCGCGAACGAACTGGCAGAGCTCGTCGATTCGAAGTTGCTTGTCTTCATCGGTGTCGGCCGCCCCTTTCAGGCCCTGGGACATGACATAGCCGAAGACAGATTGTCGCAGCGACGTCGAAACATGTGACCGCTCAAGGCAGGTATTAGCCGTGAATACCCAGAGAGTCGGATCATTCACTCGGCGCACTTCCTTCTCGAGGAATCGAGGAAATGCGTAACCGCTCATGGCCGCTCGAAAATCCGGCTCTTCTCGACCAGCGTCAAGCACAAGCAGCTTGGTCTTGGCCGGAAGCTGCTGCAGGTGATCCAACAGGTCGGCAATCCTGTACAGACCTCTCTCAGGTTCCGCGGGTGAATAGTTGGCGCACTTCAAATAGGGTTCGCCACCTACAACGGTGCCATGGGCTGTAATGTAGAGAACGAGAATGTCCATTCCCCGTAGCCCCAGGTCGGTGATCTGCCCCAGCTGCTCTTCGAAACGACGAGGAGATTCCACACCGGAGAAGACCAACGGCGGTCCCCCGCGTCTTGCAAGGGCGTTCTCGAGCCCGGTCAAGGATTCGAAGTCCTCGAAGGCATACTCGATTGGTGGGCTGCTCCCCGGCAACTGCTGGCCACTGGTCATGTAAACCATGTATGTCCGAGGCTGAAAGAAGGGGCGCAAAACGATGTAGAGGAAGACACCGACCATCGCGAGAACGAAGACGGTGGCCACCATCCGTCTTACCATCAACCAAGCCACAGCGGTGTTGCCGTATCTGCCTTTCGGCCTCCACGAATCTCGCACTGCTCTCTTGGCCATGCGCTCCCTCCTCTGAGCTTTCAGCTAAAGACGACACTTCGGTTCACAGGAGTGTTTCCGGGCCGCGTGGGGTGATTCTATTGACGCACGGTCCTCGGCAAGGAAAAATCGAATATCCAAGCATGTATCATACGTGCTGGTCAAAGCACCCTGGCCGGTATTATTCCATAGGTTCATTCTATGTCGCTTCCTGCCGCAAGAGTAACTGATACTGTCGTCTGTCCAGCGTGGAGCGGGCTGGTACCACACGTCGGTGGACCGATTTCGCCACCTTGTGCCGTAACGGTTTTAATCGGAGGCCTTCCGGCGGCAAGAATCGGCGATTTGAACGTCTGTGCAGGTGGTCCTGGTACAGTCGCCACCGGCTCGCCAGCCGTTCTCATCGTCGGTCAACCTGCCGCCCGTTTGACCGATCTAGCCGGGCACGGCGGAGTGATTACCGCGCCGGGCTGCCCGACGGTATTGATCGGAGGCCCTGCACCGCCGGCCCCGCCTCCTCCGCCGCCTCCTCCCGAGATTCCGGAAGAGGATTAGCGGTGTCGATACGGTCTTTTTGCTAAGCGCTGGCTACTTCGAGGGTAATTGGTACTCGCCATCGGCGACGGCTTGCCCTTTCTTGAGGAACGCCGTTAAGCGGTTGTTGGCCTTTTTGGCATCCCCAAGATAGGCAGCCGTAATCAGCGCGGCCGCAACGCCTTGGCAAACCAACCGATCATCGCCCGGAATTTCCGGCCCATCCGCTGGACCGATCGTGCCCTCGCACCAAAAGGCGCTCAGGGCCAGCAAGCCCCCAGCTCCTTTGGAGCCGACGTCGTTGGATTTGGACTCGGCCTCCCGTCGAAGCTCCTCGGTTGGATCGGTTACCCATGATTCCGCGGCGGCCACAGCCAACTCTTGCTCCGGTTCGAGGGGTTCGTCCAATTCGTCCCGCACGCATAAACAACCCCACCAAACGGCATCGCGCTTGGGAAGCAGATACGCCCGAATTCGCAGGGCATCGAGAAACTTTTCTTCAACCACCAGTGACTCGATCAATTCCTCAGCGGTCGGCGTGGAGTGCGACAACGATTGCACGTCTTTTGCCAATTCCAAGTACGCGCACGTTGCCACCAACGATGACACGCCGACGGCAGCTGGCCCATCGACCGGTTCGACGTTTACTTCGTCGACCTCTTCGGTCGGAGGACGCGTCTCGCCTTCGATATTCACCACAAACGTTGTCTCGCCCGCGCGAATCGAATCTCCGGTGTGGACCTCTACCTCACCGCTTGTTTCTTCTCCGTTGACGAACGTCGCCCGATCTTCGCTCAGACTACGCACATAGCAAGCGTTTGGCGCACAGCGGAACTCGAAGTGCATCTCCGCCATCGACGGATCATCAGCAAAACTATAGTCGGCCCAATCTGAACGCCCGAATTTGGCTACATGATGAACGCGCAGTTGAATGCGTTGCGCGCGGGATCGATTCGACTTGGTGAGCAGTACGACTAGCATCTCCTCGATGCTCCCCGGCCCCTCTGGTGACCCAACCTCAATTGATCTTGACTAGACCGCCCTTCACGATTGCCATGCCACTTCCTTCAACTGTTGTCATGGGACTCGTCGCATCCAGAGTTGCCTGTCCTTCGATTGTGATTTGAGGGGAATTGATGGTGATGCATGCCGGCTCGATCGTGATCGTACTGCCGCCCACCTTCAGGGTGATCCTCTGAGCTGCTTCGATCGTACTCTCTCCCATTTCAACACTTAACGAATGATTACCTTGCGCAACCCGCACTGACTGATCGTTGTAGACCTCGATCGTTTGATCACCTGGATCCATCTTTTCAAAGCCAACTGAAAGCGAATCATTGTTTTCGACAATGCGCTGAAAGTCCTTTTCTGCATGGAAATAGACGTGCTCCTCGCCGATCTTGTCCTCGAATCGTAGTTCGTTAAAGGTATCCGGTGTTCCCTGTTTGGTTGAGCGACTGATCACGCCACTTTGAGTCTGATTGTCCGGCAAGGTGTAAGGAGGCATCTGATCGTCGTTGTAGACGCGACCGGTAATGAGGGGCCGGTCTGGATCACCCTCGAGAAAATCCACGACCACCTCTTGTCCAATGCGTGGAATCTGAATGCCTCCCCAATTCTTTCCCGCCCAAAGCTGCGACACTCGAATCCAACAAGAACTGTTTTCGTCCGAGTTGCCTTCACGATCCCAGTGGAATTGTACTTTGACCCGACCATACTTGTCGGTCCAAATCTCTTCGGACTCCTTCCCGACTACGATCGCCGTTTGAGGACCTCTGACCACCGGCTTGGCTGTGATCCGATCTGGACGAAAAAAGAACGGATCAATCGAACCAGGATAAGCGACGAATTGAACATCAAATCGATTATCGGATCCAGCCCTCAACTGTTCGATTTCGGCCGACTCGATTTCGATCTCCGTCGAGAGAATAACGTACTCGTCGTTCTCACTGTCGCGCGGATGTTCGATCAAGTCAAACGTCTGTCCAACCCGCAAAGCGCGGTGATCCCCTTCGCCCGTAATTCGGTGAAACTGACTCTGCAATTCCTGAATGCGGATCTTGGAAAATCTCTCGCCTTCGCTGACTTCCTGATACCGGCCAGGATAGTCGTAAACTTCGAAATCAGCCTGTCCGTGGTCGCGCGTAACCTCCGATCGACCCTCAAGGTCAACCTTTGGCTTGGTGAAGTCGAAGTCGTCCAGGACGGTTCGAGCGGACTGCACGGCGTGCTGCACCTCCCACACCGAAATGTGTTCTTGCTCCTGTTGAGCGTCCCCGGGCGCGCGGAAGGGAATCGAAGAACCCAGCTCCCCAGCATCCACCGGCGTGAAGGCACTCTTGGAGTCGCCGAGAACCAACGTATGTTTGTCCTCCTCGTGCTCAAAGAAATAGAAGATGCCCTCTTCCTCCAAGAGCCGGCTCAGGAAATGGAAGTCCGTTTCCCGGTATTGGACGCAATACTCTCGAGGTTCGTAGCTCTCCGTGAGAGAAAGCCTAAAGTCACTAAAGCCATGCGTATTCTTGGCCACCTCTTCGAAAATATCGATGACCGATAACTCCTGGAAGATCCGGCAATTAGCTGTACGGTTCAGGAACCAATACCAGGGCCGCATCGTCAGCTGATAGCGTGTATATCCGCCGGCACGACCGAAATTGATGAATTGGCCGACGATGCCATGGAAGTATCGAGTTCGCTGGTGAATGCGAATCAGGATAGCTATCGATTCTCCCAACAGGTCGTTGGGGTCGATCTCATTGTCCTCACTCAGCAGTTCAACAGTGTATTCGAAGGGACGACTGATCTCCTCCTTGATCGACATCGAGTGCAGAATGAGAGGGCTTTCTCCATCCGCATCTGGGGGCAGGGGGCTCAGAACTTCGTGAACTCGTTCGTGTGCGTTCGCCATACTTCTGGGTCACTTTCGGTAATCTTGGGCCCTTTGGATTCAGTCGGCGTTTGTGTCAGGGCATTACTAGTAGTCCTCCCAATCGTAGTCTTCCTCCTCGTAGTCATCGTCATGGCCATCGCCAAAGTCTCGCGTTTGATAATCGGGTTCATCGCTTGGTGCTCGCGATGGCCGATCACTTCCCGCGGCGTTGACAACGTCGGAAGCACCGTCAACCGCTGCATCCTTATAGGCCTGCAAATCGCCGACACGCTGATCGATCGATGTTCGAACGCCCCGGAACTCCGTGACCCACCTTTCGAGAAACGAGAGCCCTGGGATAATGCTAATCCGGCGCATGAAACCCTCGATAGAGAACCTCTTCATCGTGTCTCCCAATGATGATCAAGCGACAATGAAGGGTAAAAAACCGCATCATGATTGCGATTGGCAGGCATGTTCCTAATACTAGTACCACGGAGTTGAGTCGTCAATTATTCATATTTGAGCTGTGATGTCCAAACGACACGAGGTAGATCAAGAGCCTACTACGCCGGCGTCCGACGGCGCACAGGAAGCGGCCGCTCGGTATCAACAGGCGATCGAAAGAGATCCTGCGGACGCCTCGGCTTGGTTTGGGTTAGGTAACGCGCAAGCATCACTGGGAAGACACAGGCCCGCTTCGGCGGCTTTCCAAAGGGTCATATCGCTTCGACCGGAACTAGCGGCAGCTCATTTCAACAAAGCGAATGCCGACCGGGAACTGGGCGAGCACGAAAGTGCGGTCAGCGCCTACGAGGCAGCGATCGCTTTGGATCCACGGTCCATCTTTTTTAATAACCTCGGGACGACGTTGACGTCCTTGGATCGGGACGACGATGCCATCATTGCCTTTCGCGAAGCGATCGTTCGTGACCACTCGCTCGAATCGGCCCACGTGAATCTCTGCATGGCGCTTTTGGGTAAGCGAACTTGGCAGGCAACCATCGAGGCATGCCATTCCGCGCTGGAGTCACTCCCCGCGTCCACACGCGTGCTCAAGATTCTGGCGGGGGCGTGGGAGCAGATCCCCGTCTTTTCCAATGCTATTACGTGTCTTGAGCACGTGCTGCAGATCGATCCGGACGACTTATCGGTTCACCTTCCCTTGGGACGCGTCTGCCTTGGTGACGGAGATTTGGGCAAGGCGGAAGTTCACCTTCAGGCGGCATTGGAACAGGATGTCGATTTGGCAACAGTTCATGCTCACCTAGGAGAAGTCCATCGCCGACGTGGTGCAATCGCGGAAGCTACCCGCCATCATGAATTGGCGTTGGAACTCGATCCAACTCTTGCAGCAACTCATAGCAATCTCCTGTTGACGATGGTTCATGACCAACGCATCTCGGGCGAACGACTCCAGCAGGAGTCGTTCGCCTGGTCGGAACGCCACACATCGCGGATTGCCGTGCTACCCAGCGCGAAACCCGCAACTCGGTCACGGCTACGGATCGGCTACGTCTCCGGCTGCCTGCACGAGCATCCCGTTGGATTGTTCCTCGAGCCCGTTCTACGTCGGCACGACCCCAACCGATTTGAAATCCACTGTTACGCGTTTCAGGTCGGCGAGGATGAGCAAACTACCGTGTTGCGTGAGATGGCTCACGCATGGACCGACATTACTTCCATGTCAGATGAGCTAGCAGTGCGCACGATTCATCACGACAAGATCGACATCCTTGTCGATCTGTCCGGGCACTGCCGACCCAATCGACTCATGGTTTTTTCCTATCGGCCGGCTCCAGTGCAGGCCACCTGGATCGGGCATTCGTCGACGACCGGATTGCCGACGATCGATTATCTTCTGGCTGACGCTCGCGCCATCCCCGTCGCTGACGAACCGCACTATGTCGAAGCGATCGAGCGTTTGCCTTGCCACCATCTTTGCTTTAAGGAACCAGTGTTCGATGTCGCCGCTGGGACGAGATCCTTGGGTCTGACGTTCAGCTTCGGCTGCTTTACCGATTCCGCCAACATCGGCAACGACGTGATCGACCTCTGGGCAACAATCCTGTCCGAGACGCCAAAATCGATTCTTTTTCTTAAATCGAAAGACCTGAACGATGAATCCGTTCGCAACCGACTCCGATCACAGTTTGCCCGACAAGAAATTGGACCAGAACGGCTCCAGTTAGAGGGCTCCCTGTCGCGTGAGGATCGTCTGATGGCTCACCGGAACGTTGACTTGGTGCTCGATCCATTTCCAGTCAACGGACGCATGGCCACGCTTGAGTCGTTGTGGATGGAAATTCCGGTGTTAAGCCTGCGCGGCGATCGCTTTAGCGGAAGAATCGGTGGAGGGATCCTGAGCGCCGTCGGGCTGGACGAATTGGTGGCCGCGTCCCAGTCCGATTATCGTCGCCTGGCGAGGGAGCTGGCCGGCAACGAGCAACGTTTGAGGCGACTGCGGGACGGCCTGCGGGAACGCCTGCTAAGGTCGCCCCTCTGCGATCTGGCTGCCTTCACGCAGGACCTTGAGGATGCATATCAACGGATGTGGGATCGATATTGCGCGCAGACTACCTAGATTGGCACGTTAGGGCGGGAGAGGGACCGGAAGTAGCCGGTTACTCCCTCCCAAACGTTAATCCAAATACAATTTCCGTCGGTAGTGTCGGACAAAGGCTTGATATCGCGGCCGATCGAAACTCTGTAACACTTCCTCATAAAATACGCTGATACAACCAGACGTCCTCACGCACCCGGTGGTGCGAAGCTGACTGGGGGACTTTTGCATCACAGACTTATTCCTCAGCGGGGGATTGGCATGGCCGATCCTAACGAGTGGTTCGAACTCGACATGGCGATGATGAACGACGATGCGCTCATCGTGTTGGCTCAGGATTGCGAATACGGTCCAGCGCGTGACGAGCTGATTCTGCGCTATGCGAGTCAGCGTGACCGTCTCATTGGCTGGCTCGCCAAGACGACCTCCTTCGGAACAGCTGACGTCGAGGACGCTCGACAGAATGCCGTCTTCTGGACGTTAGAAGCGATCAAGAAGTATGACACAGAGCAGATTACCAAGGATCAGGGTTGTAGTTTCTACAGTTTCCTGAATCGCGTACTGATCTGCCGATTCAAGGACTACATCAAACACGTCCATCGACGCGAACGCCGTTACGTCCATTCCGAGCATTCCGCTCCGGAAGATCAAACGGCAGACCGAGGCGGAGAACGGCCATGTGATCCGGCAACCTTGGCCGAGTCGCGCGAGTCGCTTTCGCGCCTCTATGCCTCGTTGGCGCAACTTGACGGCGAAGCGAATCGCATCTGGGAGCTTCTGACAGAAGGCAACAGCTTGCGGGAGATCTCCGCCGAATTGGGCATCTCGTACGACGCCGTCAAGCGTCGGCGTCGCAAGCTAATCCACCATCTCAAGTCGAAACTGGCACCGCAGCAGTCCTAGCCGGCCGTTGCGACAGACGGGTCCTCCGTCGTTTCATCAGGAATCGGCGTTCCTGACCGCGACGACCAGCTGGCCAGGCACAGGACTGCCGCCTTCGTTGCGGAGGACGACCTCCTCAATCGACTCGCAGCAGAACCCAGATTGCTCAATCGTCTTGCGCACATAGGACTGAGAATGGCTATAACGTCCGGTCAAATTCAGATGAAAGGATCGCTGACCGTTGTCGGGTTTCAGGTCCTCCACGGTAAAGCAGAACAAGCCTGACGCCCGTGTCGCAATCGCTGCCGCCTCAAACACCGCGGACAGATCACCGAAGTAGCAGAGGGTGTCGGCAGCGACAACCACATCGTATGGCTGTTGACACTCACGAAGGTATTCCGTCAGCTCGGCGGTGATCAGCTGATCATAGCCTCCACGCATGGCGGCGAGCGCGATCATTTTCTTGGACAGGTCGACGCCGTGGAGGTTGTCCGCCAGCGGTGCGAGTCGACTTGCGCAGAGGCCAGTCCCGCAGCCGGCATCTAGGATGGACAAGGGGCGGCGCCAACTCGCGACGATGCGAGCGACGACAGAGCCCACAAGCTCCGGGGCCCGGTACTCAAGCAGATCCAACACATCATCAAAGGACTCGGCGAATCCATCGAATTCGGTGCGGATGTAATCATTGGACGCGCGTTGATCGTTGGCATCCTCAGAGATAGCGCGAGAAAGGTGCTTCGCAATGGGATCATCAGGCAAATTCTCACGCCACTGCCTCAGCAACAGGGCGGTGTCCTCGGGCCGGTCTCGGTGAATCAATACGTGAAGCAGAAACTTGTATCCGTCTTGCCCGTCCGGTTCCAGTTCGATCACCATACGAAACGCGCGTTCGGCCTGCTCAAGGTCGTCCCTTCGCCACTGAACCATGCCAAGGAACTTGAGCGTTTGGACGTCGCGAGGGCTTAACTCGTGAGCTTGCTCGAGTCGTTCTGCTGCTTCGGTGAGTCGACCGAGGCGTGCGTAAATCAACCCCAGGCGATAGACGGACTTGTTTTCCGCGATCGCTGCCGCGCGTTCATAGACCTCGATGGCTTCGTCGACGCGATCCTGACTGGCCAAAAGGTCGCCGAGACCGACTAGAGGTTCCCAGACCTGGCCATCGATTTCGACACACCTGCGGAGCGTTTGCTCGGCTGCCGCTTCGTCACCGAATCGCACTTGGGCGATTCCCATTTCCACGTACGCCTTGACATAATTGGGAGCCAAGGCGATGGCTTGCTTAAAAGCATCGATGCTCTCCTGCCAACGCTCTAATAACGACAAGACGTGACCGATGTTGTAGTGAATTCCAGCTGACTTGCCATCGCTGCGCGCCGCGGCCTGGTAGGTCTCCAGCGCCTCCGCGTATTGCGACTGATCGGTCAGCGCATTGCCCAAATGGAAAAGCAGCGACGGATCATTAGGTCGAAGCTTCAGTGCAGAAGTCAACAGCTCGCGCGACTCGTTCGGTTGCCCCTCAAATTGCAGCTGGACGGCCAACAGACAAAGTGTCTTTGCGTCATTAGGATCAAGTTCGATAGCTGCGCGGTAAGCCTCGATCGCTTGCTGCCGCTTGTCAAGCTTCTCAAGCGTCTTTCCAAGATTTCGATACGCTGCTGGATGACGCTCGAGTGCTAACCCTTCTCGATAAGCGTTGGCGGCATGGTCGTAGCGTCTTAGAAGCACGAGCGCCATTGCCCTGCTGAAATGAGCGCTAGCCAGTTGAGGATACTGCGCCGCGAGCTTACTGGAAACCTCGAGCGACGAGTCGTAATCCCCCTGAGCGGCCAGCTGATTTGCCAACTGGAGACGGGCCTGCACATCGTGCGGATCGATTGTGAAAAGAGCTCGGTGCCGATTCATGACATTCCATCCCAGCGATTGCCTCACGTGACCAGAAAATTCTCTTGTTCGGAGTCCTCTGCGTTCGGGATCGACGCTCGATTTTACCCAGTCAGATGGATCAGTCATCTATACGACGTCCATCAGACGACGGGGCAGAGATTTCGATCGACGCACTCGGTCGGAAACCGAAGTGCCTATTTCGAGACGAGAATTTTGCCGCCCCACCGACGCTCGGTTGTCGAATATCCTATCAGTGCCGCTGGGAATTCGCACCGACGCTGTCGTTTTCGGCTCGCCTATGTCGCTGTAGACGAAGTGATCAGCTGGTAATATGAGTATGGCTCGCACATGAGTCCAGCGTAAGGACGTCCAAAACAAGAGAAAGGGTGGATAGATGCCGATTTTTGTCAAGATCAAGGGACTTGCGGGTGATGTCACAACGAAGGGCTATGACAAGGGTGAATACTTCGTTGCCGATAGTTTCAGCTTTGGTGTCGAGCGTGAAATGAAGGAGAGTGGCGAGAAGGGAGGAACCGAGGATATCAACATCGGTATCGGCGAACTCCAGGAATGCACGATCAGCAAGAGCATGGATACCGCATCGGCGAAGTTAGCTCAATTCGCAATCAATGGGAACTCATGCGGCGTCGCCGAGATCCACTTCGTGGAGGTGGCCGGCGATGGCCAGGAAGCCACCGGAATGCGATGCTACCTGTTGTACAAACTGCATCGTTGTTTCATCAAGTCGTGGTCCACTAGCGGTGACGCCGACGACCGTCCCACGGAAGAGGTGGCCTTCTACTACAACAAGATCGCCTTTG
>CAJHYQ010001048.1_pt1 | contig 27059 bp, 12 predicted proteins | sample 9198721 | NCBI WGS metagenome assembly CAJHYQ01 (sample SAMEA7708357, study PRJEB35096) | sediment metagenome | biome: marine neritic benthic zone biome [ENVO:01000025]; feature: sediment [ENVO:00002007]; material: shallow marine sediment [ENVO:03000034] sea grass bed [ENVO_01000059] ... | reverse complement strand
TTGGCCCACCGGTCGGAGCTGCCGTGCCAGAACCCTCGACGCTAACCTTGGTTAGTTTCCTGGTAGCGGCGCTGTTCTGGTTCCGTCGCCGACGCTAGGCAATTACTTGTACTTGAATTCCGATAAGCGAGCCTCCGGAACTCGGGGGTTCGCTTCTTTTGATATGGGCGAGAACCTAATGGGCCCTATCCGACCGCTGGACGGATTGGCATCGCGGAAATTCAACACTTCATCGTTCGCCTTGGTCGTTGTCGTTTGTTTGCAGTTGGCATGTCGGCCGGCTGATTCACCGTCCGATGCCGTTGGCGAAATCCCGCAACCAGCTGATTTTGATCAATTGGAACCCGCCGTTCAGGAATTGGTTAAGCAACGGCTTGAGACCGCCAGGGTCCATGCAGATCAGGCCGAGAGCCAGGGTGACTTGGGCTTGGCATACGAAGCCAACGGACTCTGGCTGGAGGCACGTCAGGCATTCGAGAATGCCGTCGCGCTGTCGCCGAATGAGAAAGGTTGGCGGCTGCGTCTTGCCTTGGCGACACGCGAACTGGGCGAGTTCGAGACGTCGCTTGGCATCTTACAAGAACTCGTGGCGGATCATCCATCCTACGCGCCGGCTCAGTATCACTTCGGTCAGGCGTGCCTGGACCGTGGCGATGTCGATCGTGCCGCGTTGGCATTTGAGCGATCGATCCAGCTCGCTCCTGAGCGGCCCGAAGGCTATGTCGGCCGCGCTGACGTGATGCTGCAGTGTAACGAAGTTGATCAGGCGATTCCGTTGTTGGCAAAGGCGATTGACTTGGACAAACGTTATGCGGCCGCACACTACTTGCTGGGGACCGCGCTTCAACGACAGGGACAATCGAAGAAAGCGGCTGACCATTTCCGGCTCGGCCAGCGTACCAAAGCGCGATCCCTGCCAGACGAATACTCGCAGCGACTAGAAGAATACGCCGTGAATCTGCGCGCGACAATCGAGCAAGGCGTGCAGGCGATGGTGAGTGCTGATTTCGCCGAAGCGGCCAAAAAGTTCGAAGCTGCGCTGTTGGTTGATCCGGACAATGTCACAGTGCTCAACAATCTGGCCGGAGTCTATGTTCAAACAGGACGTCAGAATGAAGCCTATGACTTGCTTCGCCAAGCCCTCGAGATTAACGATTCAAAACACACGACTCACATGAATCTGGCTTCATGGTTACTCATGACGGGTCGTCCCGAGGATGCTCTCGCGCACTGCGAAACCGCGGTCAGCCTAGCACCTTGGGTCGCGTCAACACATCGGGTTCGGATCCAGATTCTACTCAGCATGAAGGATATGGATCGCGCAAGGCTCGCGACGGTCGAAGCGCTCAAGCACGCACGACAGGATGAACACATTCGTCAGGTCGCGCAGAAACTTAACGTGAAGCTCGATCCGTAGCCCCGTTGAAAGGATGGTATGTGGTCTTAGATCTTAATCGTGATCTTACTCTTACTCTTAATCCCCAAGAGCGCACAGACATTTGTGGGATGGCGAGGCTCCTGCCGAGCCGCAAAACACAATCGGCTCGGCAGGAGCCTCGCCCCCCCGTCTGCGCGCCGCGCACTGAGGGATTGAGAGCCGTTTGCATGTTTGTGCTTTGGTTAACGGTCTGCGGTTGCGGCACGCGAAACGGAGGTCTGGAGGGCCACCAAGTGGCAGAGCCTTGGTTTGAAGACGTGACGGAAGCGGCTGGAATCAACTTTGTTCATCGGCGAGGCGAGACCCGTTATTGGCTTCCGGAAATCATGTCAGGCGGTGCTGCTTGGATAGATTACGACCAAGACGGGTCGTTGGATATCTACCTTGTTCAAGGAGGCGATCTCGACGGAACTGGAGAGCTGGCGGGAAACGAGTTGTGGCGAAATCAAGGGGACGGAACGTTTCGCAATGTGACCCTCGAGGCCGGCGTCGGCGATACCGGTTATGAGATGGGGGTCACCGTCGGTGACTACGACTCGGACGGCGACCCGGATCTTTACGTCACAAATGTCGGTGCCAATGTGCTGTATCGCAACCGTGGGAATGGAACCTTCGAAGATGTGACAAGCATGTCGGGTGTTGGCCACAACGGTTGGGGGACAGCGGCAGCTTTCATCGATCACGACCAAGATGGCGATCAGGACCTATTCCTTGTCAATTACATCCACTGGTCACCGCAAAGCGAAATCGAGTGCCGCACTGCAACCAATCTGCGCGACTATTGTTCACCCCAATCCTATCAGTCACCCGCGGTCGATGTACTGTATCGCAATCGTGGCAACGGAACCTTTGACGATGTTTCTGACGAGCTGGGAATTTCGACAGCTTACGGCAACGGCTTAGGCGTCACTGTCGCGGACTTCAACCGAGACAGCCGGCTCGACTTCTACGTTGCCAACGATGGGTCACCTAATCAACTATGGTTGCAGGACGACCAAGGTCGCTTTCACGATCGGGCGCTTGAGAGTGGCTGCTCGCTCAATCGGGTTGGCGCGGTTGAAGCTGGGATGGGTGTGGCGGCAATCGATCTCGAAAATGACGGTGATGTGGATCTGTTCATGAGCCATCTAGATAACCAGACAAACACGTTGTACGTGAACGAAGAGGGACGCTTCGAAGACAGAACGGCTGTTGCTGGGTTGGCTGCCCCGAGTCTCGGATACACTGGCTTTGGATTAGGGTTTGTTGATTTTAATCACGATCAACACCTCGACCTGTTTGTCGCCAACGGGCGCGTTGGGCAGAATTTGCCGGCGATCGTCCCTGAATGTGTTTTTGCCGAGCCAAACCAGTTGTTCCAGGGCGACGCATCAGGTCGCTTCGCTGAAGTCGAACCACGGGGTGGAACGTCGCCGGTGTTGGTCCGGAATGCCAGGGCCGCTGCTTTTGGGGACTACGACCGAGACGGCGACGTTGACATCTTAATCGTCAACAATGGAAGTCAAGCGCAGCTGCTTGAAAATCACGTCGGCGAAAATGAAAACTGGATTCGATTTCGCGTCATTGACCGTCATGGACATGATTCCGTTGGCGCAATGGTTCAGATCAAAGCAGGTAACGGAATACAATGGCGGTCGGTGGGCCGCGTCTATAGCTACTTAAGTAGCAATGAACCATCTATTCATTTTGGGCTGGGCGGTGCGAAGCATGTGAGTGACGTGCAAGTTGTGTGGCCATCGGGGAAGACCGAATCGTTCGGTTCACAGTTAGTCGGAGACGAGCACGAGCTTCGAGAGGGAGCGGCGGTGGCCGGCACGACGCCGTGAATTCTGCCTTTGGAAACAGCCGAACTGAGCGGCGTGGAACGTGTTCATGAGCGCAGCACTTACACGACGGAAAACCCAGTTCGAACGACGTCGACCTCGGCGACGCTCGCGCCGATTTGAGCCGTTGGAATCTCGAATCCTGTTGGCGGGTGATCTTGTTGCACGTTGGCTGGCCGATGATCTCAACCAGGAGCTGCCCGACGGCGGAGTCATACGCAGCTGGAATGACTCGATTAGTGATGCGATTGCCACTGCCGCTGGCCAGCCGGAGTTGGTCCGTAATGCGCTCGGTGGACGGTCAGTCGTTCGCTTTCATCCATCCGACGGCGTCGATTCATTCGCTGTTGCTTCCAACAGCAATCCAATTAGCAATGCAGAGCAGTTCAGTGTCGCGGTCGTGTTTCGTACAGCCGCCCAGAGCCTGCAGGGCGGAATGGGCGATTGGTTCGAAAACTCGGCGCTCGTCGATGCGTATCAGCAAGGTTTTGCGCGTGATTGGGGGCTGACGATAAACAACGTCGGTCAACTCGCCACAGGAATGACAGGCGGCTTTGGCACATCGGCACGCAATTTGTATTCGACGGCGACTGGATTGAACGACGGCCAAGCGCACATCGCGGTGGTCACGAGGAACGCAGAGATAGTTTCACTGTACGTGGACCAGAATGAGCCAGATGTCCGCGCCGACCTCCAACCGGATGCGCTGAGTCGCATCACCATGTCGTTCGGAGAACTGGCAAGTGGTTCAGCACCTTTCGATGGTGAAATTGCTGAGCTACGCTTTTACAGCAATGCGTTGACGGTCGAGGAAGTCGGCCAAACCGTCGCTGAACTTGATGCCTACTATAACAACGACCCGCCACTGGCAATTGATGATCAGTACACGATCGATGAAGACCAGTTGCTCACGATAAGCCGACTGGATGGCGTACTACGGAATGATATTGATTCGGATGATGCTCTCACAGCGCAAGTGGTTGTTACGCCCCTGAATGGCGAATTGTCGTTCCAGAGCGACGGATCGTTTACATATCAGCCGTGGCCCGACTTTAATGGTGTGGATTCATTTTCGTACGTTGCCCGCGATTTTCGCTCGTCGCAGGCGGCGACAGTTACGATTGAGGTTCGTCCCGTATACGACTCGCCGCGATTAGTCGAAGACTTATATCAGTTGCGGCCCGAACAAACACTGTCGGTGTCGGCCGGAGACGGAGTCCTTGCGAACGATCTCAACCCAGACCTGGCCGCGTTGTCGGTCATCTTGAACCAGAACGTGGCCGACGGCAGGCTGGTTCTGCAACCCGACGGATCATTTGTCTACGATCCGGAAGGATTTGCTGGTACGACGACGTTCTCGTACAAGATCGATGATGACACTCAAGTCTCTGACGCCGCGGTCGTCACACTGATTGTGAATTCGGTGCCGCGCGGTGTAGGCGATGCTTATACTCTGGCCGAGGATGAAACGCTGCGTGTCACGGCCGCCGACAGCGTGTTGCTGAATGATCAAGACGACCAGGCAGATGACCTGACAGCAATTCTCGTAACGGAACCAGAGCATGGCCGTCTGGATCTCGCCTCCGATGGATCCTTTGTCTATGTGCCGGACAGCAACTATTTTGGCATTGATCAATTCAGCTATCGGGCGGCGGATGCCCACGATGCGTCCGGTCCGACGACGGTCGAGCTGCGTGTAACGTCGGTCAATGACGTTCCCCTTGGCGAGGAAGACACGTATTTTACTGCGGCCCATGAGACGCTGGACGTGCAGACTCAGCGTGGCGTGCTGCGAAACGATTCGGACATTGAAGCTACCGAACCTTTGAATGCGCGACTCCAACGCGAGGCAAATCACGGATCGGTTGAGTTCGAGACCGACGGGAGCTTTGTCTACCGACCGGAAGAAGGCTTTGTGGGTAGCGACACATTTACCTACCAGGTTGGTGACTCGATAGGCTGGTCTCTCGAAACACTCGTGACGATACGCGTTTTGTCGCGACCTGTCATGATTAGTGAAGTCCTGGCTTCTAACGCTACGGGTCTGACGACTCGCACGCGCACTTTGCCGGAAGGCAGGTTTCGGCGTGAACGCGAGAACTACGATTGGATTGAGCTGCAAAACCTGGTAGCTCGCGAGCTGGACGTTGGTGGTCTGCACTTGTCAGATGATCAAGGTCGCCCCCGCCGTTGGCAAATTCCAGCAGGTACAGTGATCCCCGCGGAGGGGCGGCTGGTAGTGTTTGCCTCCGGTGAGAACGTGCGCGATCCAGCGCTCGATGAAAAGGGGTTTTTGCATACTGATTTTCGTTTGTCACGAAGCGGTGAGTATCTGGCGCTGAACGACGAAGATGGCAGCTTGGTCCACGAGTTTGCGCCCGCGTTTCCCGAGCAAGTGACCGACGTGTCATTCGGCTTCGAAGCCGGTCAGGCTCGTTATTTCAGAACCCCCACACCTGGGCAGAGCAACAGCGACGGCCTGTTGGGACTGGTCGGCGAAGTTACGGCAAGCGTAGCAAACGGTTTCCACGACTCGCCATTCACGCTCGTACTAAACAACACGGATCCGGCAACGCAGATCCGATACACATTCGACGGAAGTCAACCCCAGGCAGATCACGGCACGGCGTATTCCGTGCCGATCACGATCGATCGGACGACAGTCGTGCGTGCGGCTGCATTCAAGGCGGGCCATCTTGCGTCGGGTGTCTCGACGTGGACTTACATCTTTCTGGATGATGTCGCACGTCAGTCAGCAGATGGCCAAGCACCTTCACCGTGGCCAGACGCGAGCCGAGTGAATGGACAAGTTCTTGATTTTGGCATGGACCCGGAAATCGTCGACTCTCCAACCTGGGGACCTCTGCTGCGAGACGGTCTGACTCAGATCCCCACGTTGTCTCTAGTGACGGATCTCAGTAATCTCGTTGATGCGGAGAGCGGAATCTATGTCAACGCATCTCAAGATGGAATCAATTGGGAGCGACCCGCGTCGCTAGAATTGATCCATCCCGACGGCCAAACAGGATTCCAAGCTAACACCGGCGTTCGCATTCGTGGTGGATTCAGCCGCAACGCGGGCAATCCCAAGCATTCGTTCCGCTTCTTCTTTCGATCGGACTACGGCGACTCCGTTTTAGAGTACCCCCTGTTCGGTGACGAAGGAGCAACCCAATTCCAGCAGTTTGACCTGCGAACGGCACAGAACAATGCTTGGAACAACGGAGGCACAGCGGCTGCTCGCAATTCATTCATGCGTGACATCTTCTCACGCGACACTCAACGTGACATGGGGCAGCCCTATAAGCGCGGTCGCTTCTATCACTTGTATATCAATGGTCAATACTGGGGCCTGTATCAAACCGATGAACGTGCCGAGGCCGACTATGGCGTCACCTATTTTGGTGGCGAAGAGGAGGACTACGATGTAGTTCGAGCAAGAGGCTCGGTAACCGCTACCGACGGCAACACTCAAGACTGGAATGAATTGTGGCGTTTAGCGACGCAAGGATTTGAAGCCGACGAGTCGTACTTTGGTGCTCAAGGCCAGAACGTCGATGGGACAGACAACATCGATCTCGAGCGACACCTGGACATTGACAATTTGATCGACTACATGATTGTGATCTTCTATACGGCCAATGGAGACGCACCGGTCAATGGTTCAATTGCGAACAACTTCTTCGTTGTAAGGAATCGAGAATCCCGCGATGGCTGGAAATTCTTCGCTCACGATTCCGAGTCTTCGATGATGTCGGCCACGAGTGATAACACGCGGCGAAGTGACACGGGAGAGTCGCCCGGTCAGTTCAATCCAAAGTGGCTCCACCAACAAATGTCCGCCAACGCGGAGTATCGATTGCATTTCGCCGACCGTTTGCAGAATCACTTTTTTAACGACGGAGCGCTGACACCAGAAAACGCTGCCGCGCGTCTGGCCGTGAGAGCCGAGGAAATTAGTTCGGCGATCATTGCAGAGTCGGCGCGATGGGGCGATCGGACGCGGCGTACTTACACGAAGGACGACTGGCAGAAGGAAGTCGATTGGTTGATAGAACAGTTCGTACCCGAGCGAACGGAGTTCGTCCTTCAGTTGATGCGAGAGGATCAGTTGTACCCGAGCATCGATGCTCCGGTGTTTAGCCCACATGGCGGCGTCGTCCCGGTCGGAGTTGCGGTCGACGTGTCGGCTCAGAAGGGTGAAATCTATTACACGCTAGACGGTTCGGATCCACGTCTTCCAGGTGGAAGGGTTAACGCCAACGCCATTAAATTGGCCGCGGGTGAGCCGCTGGAGTTGCAGTCCGATGTCGCCATCAAGGCACGCGCGTTGGACGGGGAAACTTGGAGTGCCTTGACCGAGGTGAACTTCCAAGTCGGGTTGCTAGCCGATCCATCCTCAATCAGGATCTCGGAAATTCACTTTCATCCGACGCCGCCAACACCTCGCGAAGTCGCGGCAGGTTTTGACGACCGTGATGACTTCGAATTCATCGAACTGGTCAATACGTCCGACGTGCCAATTGATCTGACGACGGTTAAGCTTGTTCAGACGACTCAAGACGGAGTGCAACAAGGAGTGGATTTCGACTTTGCATCGGGTGCCATAACTCGACTTGACCCGGCGCAATTCGTCCTCGTCGTCGAAGATATGGATGCTTTCCAATTTCGGTATGGAGGCAATCTTCCGGTTGCCGGACAGTGGAGCGGTGGGCTCAATAACCGAAGCGAAACAATTACGTTGGCGGTCAAGGACCAAGTATTGCAGCAATTCGCGTATTCCGATTTATGGCACGTCGAAGCTGACGGACGTGGCGCGTCGTTGGAGATGATCGACGTCACGCAGCCAGATCTTGCTCGCTGGTCGATCGGTAACAGTTGGCAGCCCAGTCCACGTTTGGGTGGAACCCCAGGCTCGCCGGCACTGATTCCAGGCGATGTTGACTCCAACGGAGTGTTCACACGTGACGATCTGCTGTTGGCCCTGGCTGCGGGCGAATATGAGGACGATCTGCTGGGGAACTCGACTTTTGCCGAGGGCGATTGGAATGGTGATGGTGACTTCGACACCTCGGATTTGGTCGTAGCCTTTCAGCTGGGAGGATTCAGCGAGGAAATAGTCGTCGCTGTGGACGCGCTATTCGGTGTATAGAATCGGCGCGCTCAGTCCACATTGGGCAGAAAGCACGCTAACTTGCCATTCTCCATCGCCACGTAAATGCGACCCTGATGATCGATTGTCGTCCCTCCCTTAACCGCAAGTGCCGAAAGCGGTTTGAGCCATCTGTCCTTCCCATCATCAACATTGATCGCAGCGATGAATGGGCGATCTTCCTGATTCTCGCCATGCCCGGCGGCAAGCAACGTGTTGTCGGAGATCACGAAGCTCGTGAAGCGTCTCTTGGCCGTGTCCTGCCAGACCACTTTCGGCTTGATCGCACCTCGGCGGCGAGACCAGCGAGCTGCTTCCTTCTTTTCCTTCGGGACACCGGGTGGAAGCGGCTCCTGAAGAGCCAGGTTCGTGAATTGACTGCCTTCGTAACTTGCATCTTGTACCAGAGTCGTCTTGTCACCGCGCATGTGGTCCAGTGACACATACTTGCCATACTTCGGGTAGAGCGGATAAAAGGCGGTGCGGAATTGCGAGGTGACCTGTACCTTCGGTGTATTCAGGCACTTCAGGGTTTTGAGATCGTATCGGGCCGTTTCGTAGACGCCGCCTGCCAGGAAACGCAATTCGTTGTCGACGATCATTAGGTTGCCCTGCATGCTGATGCCGCCATTGACCTGTTCGGCAAGCACTCCAGAGGCGTTATTCATTGCTTTGAGTTGACCTGTTACCGCATCCAACGCAACGACGAAAGTTCCGTCGTAGTGAGCAATTCCGGCAGCGGCGTAGACGGTCTTGTCGTGGACAACAACGCCGCCCGAGATGGGCCATCGGTTGATCAGTTTGTCATAAATGGGAATCCAACGATCGGTGGGCGCGACCCGATAGGTCCAAAGCAGCCGACCGGTCTTGGCTTCGTAAGCGTAAACGCGACCGTCGGCAGATCCTACGTAGGCTCGGTCATGGGCAATCGTCGGTGGGTAGTAGATTGCCCCAGCGGTATAGGCCTTCCAAAGTTCGTTTGCATTCGCGTCCAGCGCTCGTACACAGCCGCGACGGTCGCCGATAAAAATTAGTCCCCCGGCCACCACTGGTGCCGTCGGCAATTGATCGCCCGAGACATTAACCTCCCACAATGGTTCGACATCCTGCGGAATGGACGTTTGTGTTTCGTCTGTGCGTGCGTTATTCCCGCGATAGGTCGGCAGATCCATTTCATGAACCGGCAGCGGCTCAACGTCTGTGAGACGATCGTTCGTCCATAAACTGGAAGCGGAGTCGACCTGACGAGCCTCATTCTCCGGTGCCAGTGCGATGTGTCCATAGAGTGATAATTGGCAGCCACACATCCATGGCCCCCAATAAGCATGTCCGTTGGAAATAATCACGCCATCCTGGCAAGGTGGGCGCATGGGAGCGATGTGTTCCGCCGAGCTCGTCTCGGTCATCACGCGGACGGTGCCGCCCGACGTTCGGTAGAAGATACTATCGGCGCAACCCGTTGCGCGGGTGCAGGCGCGGCGCGTTGGCAACGTGCTCAACTGGGCTCCCGTCGCATAGTCGAGTCGGACTCCAGTGGTCGTCGGTCCAGCTGCGTAGATCGCGTCGTCGCGTAACACCAGCTGCACATTTCCGTGAGGATAGGACCAGGCTCGCGAGCCATCCACCGCTGAAACGGCGACAAGTTGGCTGCGCTGGGGTCCCGCAAAGAAGACAAAGTCATCATTGCATTTGATGTAGCACGTCGTCGCGTATCCGGTGACGTAATGCTGTGCTTTGCCATTAGGGCCGATGTTTGCCAACAGCTCGTCATCACTCGACTTCCAGATGACTTGTCCATCCTCCCGGTTGAGGGCCAACAGGAATCGCTCTGGGCTAAAGCAAAAGATGCGATCTTCATTCATGCAGACGCCACGAGCGTCGATGAATTCGGTATCTCGGTGGTGCCACAGTAAGTCTTTCGACGCCAATTCAATCGCCACCAGTGTTCGACCAAATCCGAAGCTCGTGCGTGGGTCCTTATAGTCGTGTCCTTTCCACATGCCCCAGGGCCAGTGCCCGAGACCGCGGCGAGCTGATTTCTGCGTGTCAACTTTGACCTCTGGATTGCCGACAAGAGCATATAACACACCGTCTTTCACTGCCATCCACTTCCAGACGGGACCGTCCGTAATAGGTGCCGGGATGGTGATCTCATCCAGCGTCTCACCAGTTGCTGCATCGAGAATCTTGCACGACTCGGCATCGCCCATCAGGAGAGAATCTGAAGTTGCAATCATCGTATTTCGGTGAATCATAAATCCATCTGGCAGTGATCGCCGCCATAGAATTGTGCCGTTATAGGCGTTGATGCAGATGAGCGTGTTGAGCCACTCGTTTTGATTTGCCTTGTGGGCAATATGTCCCATCGCCTTGAAGATGCGACCTCCGGCGACGACAGTTTGCTCTGGCATGGGGCTGAACTTGGGCCGAGCGAGGAATTGAGTTTGGAGATTACCGCGCAACAGCGTGTCTTCCGACTGAGGGTTGTTGTCAGGAGCGTGATACGGATGCGTCCACTCATCGATCCCTTCGGGAATTGGCTTGACTAGAGTTCGATAGCCAACATAGGCCGTTCCCTGCGGACGAAGCACACGTAGAACTTCTTCATCCTTCGTTTCTTCGGTGGCAGCCTTTGAAATGAGAACGGCGTCCGCCACGTTGGTTCCTAGATGGATCTTGGCAGGCCGGGCGATCTCGACGAAGACTCGCTCACCCAGCAGATTCGCCTCTTCGGCGGCCTGCCGAACTGCGGTGGCGTGAGCAGGATTCATGGATTGAAAATAGACCCGTAGCTCACTGTCCGCAGCAAGGTCAACGATGTATTGCGGATCTTCGCGGGGCAGCTCGACGACGGCAACGATTCCCCGCTTCAGATTGATCCTTGGTTCGCTCGATGGCTCGCTTTGTGCGTGAGCCACGGCGGTGACCAGTAAGAAAACACCGGTGGACAGCCATAGGGACGCTTTTCGCCTGGTCTTCATTTCGCCATCCTCGCATAAAGGTCGTTGTGTCGCCGATAACCTCGTAGTGTGACGATTCTCTACACAGAATTCCAGCGACGGACACGGATTTCCGCACCACTTTGACAAAGTAGCGCACATTGGGCGTTGTTGCTGTGACTTGCCAAGTCACCCGGCGGCGTAGCCGACTGCGTTTTTGGTCCTCTCACTCTCACAAAAGCGCGATGGAGATAGCGTCTGATCGTGGCCAGCTGTCGACAAACGCTGAGCCCACTACAATGCTCAGGATGTGCCGCGGGCCATGTCGATTCCAATCGCATTGATCAACGAGACGAGTGACAAGATGACAGATACGTCTGACCTACCGGGGCCTTTTGAGATTCCGGCGGCTTGGCGAGGATCAGAACTGTTCGAGCGAGACGACTGGCTGTACAAATTTCGTCCCAGCGATCTGGAGCAGATCGACAACGCGCTGTCAATTTGTGAACAGAGAGGTCGTCCGATTGAAGAAGCCACGACCGATGATTTTCCGCTGGGCGATCTGGCAGGCGTGCTTGAGACGATTCAACACAGCCTGGAGCATCAATCCGGCGCTTGCATGGTCTCGGGGTTGGACACGCAGCGATACTCCGAAGTTCAGATCCGTCGAATATTCTGGGGCATTGCAAAGTACCTTGGGACACCGGTTTCGCAGAGCGCGACCGGCGAGCGCATCTTTAGTGTACGCGACGAAGGATATCGTGAAGGTCATGCCAAGGCGCGTGGTCCGAATACGAGAAAGCGACTCAGCTTTCACACTGACCGCTGTGATGTGATTGGATTCTTGTGTCTCCAACAGGCGGAAGCGGGTGGAGACAATCAGTTGGTCAGCTCGGTTGCGCTATTTAACGAAATGCGGAAGCGGTCGCCAGAGTTCGCGAGAATCCTGATGCAGCCGTTCTGGTACAGACGGCACAACGTCGACACGGCGAATCCCGATGCCTACTGCCAGCAACCGATTTTCTCGTATTACGACGGATTCTTTGCCGCCAGCTTTCTACGTGTGCTGATCGAGCGTGCCTACGCGGCGCCGGAGTTACCCGATCTGAGTGAGCAACAGCGTGAAGCGTTGGACTATTTGGAAACGCTGGCTGCGGATCCGGAATTGAGCGTGACTTTTCGTCAACGACCGGGCGACCTGGTGTTCTTGAACAACTGGGTGACATTCCATCGTCGCGATGAATTTGTCGACGCAGGCGATCCAGCGCGACAACGTCACTTGTTGCGACTTTGGCTGGCCGTTCCCAATAGCCGTCCCCTCGATCCGTTGTTCCGAGCCAACTATGGTGCAACCGAGGCGGGCGCGATTCGTGGCGGAATGACGGCCGCACAAAACACGTAAGTCAACGAGCAGGCCAGCTTTGTCGTAGCGCCCAAGTTATTCAAGAGGCACGTCGAGCTCATTGATTCTCGCGCAACCGTGATTGGAGATCTCTGATTTTGTCCTGCACGCCACGAAATCTTGCCGGCCAAGCGGTCTGACCAAGTTTGTCGATGGTCTCTTGTGCCGCGACGAAGTGCTTCGCATGCAGCTGTGCTTCAGCCAACCGCAACAATCCGTTCGGCTCGAGTCGTCGAAGTTCGGCGACGTGTTGCCAATGATCGATCGCCTCATTCCAGCGATTTTGCTTTTGACGCACTTCGGCAAGAGCTGCGTGGTGTTCTGCCTCAAGTGGCGCCGCTTCAACGATTGTTGTCGTTGCCCTCTCGGCTAACGTGTCGTCCGACGACACTCGGTCCGCCAGTTCTTTGTACAGGTCCAAATTGTGGCGGTCGACATCCATAAGTGCGAGCATCTGTTTGAAGGCTTCTTCCTTGTCGTTTTGAGCATCATACGATTCAATCAGCTTCTTACGAGTTTCGAGATTAGTTGGCTGCATCAGGAGCGCTAACTGAAGCTGAGTAATGGCTTTGTCATGCTGGCTTCGAGTTGCGTAAACAAACCCGATGCGCTGTCGAATCAGCGGACTGTCTTGTCCGTGTTCAGCCTGACGGTCCAAGTGATTGACGTAGTCGTCTAGGTCTTCCGCTTGGCTCAGTACGTTCTGCAAGCCGAGCACAACTCGCTGACGTTGCTCATGTCGGGGCCCCCACGCAACGACAGCAGCGGCCGCCGCGTCGACGGCATCCACGGTCTGGCCGAGACCGGACAACGCCTCAGCGCGATGCATGTAGTAATCCGACAAGGTCGATCCGCCAATGCCACGATGGCGAGCGGTCCGCTGGTGGAGCGATATGACTTCGGCATAGTACGCAGCGGCCTCCTCAAGCCAGGTATTGCTGAGACAGCTGGCTGCAAGCTGTGCGATGTTTTCTTCAGTCCAACGTCCTTGTGCCCGGAAATGATTATCGGTTTCCGTCAGTAAATCACGTGCTTGCTGTTGGCGGGACGATTTGTGATAGGCCGCCAACAGTCGAGTTCGATACCTCATGGCGTCGGGCGAAACTTCGATAAGGCCAGTCAGGATCGGAATCGATTCTGCAAAACGGTTTTGATCGTGGAGGAAATCGCAAAGGACTAGCTGCTGCGACTCGCTCAACAGATCGTTCTGGTGGGCCGTCAAAAGTACCTCGAGCGACCGGTTGTATTTGTGTAGTCCTCGATAGAGGTATTCTGCTACGTAAGAGATCGAGCGCCCTGAATCACTTCCCTCTTCAAGCACCTGCTCGGCCACACGGTAGAAGTCGTCGGCCTTTGCCTCCCAGAAGTGTGAACCATGGTCCTTGTGATAGAAGGCACGGTTGCGCGAGTGACGTGAGCGAAGATCTCTCTGCAGTTCGGCGAGCACCAGTTTTAGCAGTCTTGGCTCAAGGTCGCCGATATTTCCCTTGAGATCACGATGGAAGCGTGACAAGCGGTATCCAAACTGACTCCACGGATTCTCCCACGAATACTCAAACCGCGGCGGATAGTTCTTGATCCGTTCAATCAAGAACCTGAGCGCCGCGTCAGCCCCGATGAGCCGCTGAAGTGCGCTGGTTGTGTCATTGATCAGACTGCGAAAGTTGTTGGTCTGTTTCGCAAGGATAGGCGGCAGTATCTTGAAAGCGAAGGTCCGGAGATCCTCACGATACTCGCCTAAACGTTTGTCACGTGCCGTGCTGTAAAGCTGCAGTGTGTCGTTTACCAGTTGGCGGCGCTGATTGTCATCATTGGTACTGTCAAGCTGTGTCAACAAGTGATCCTTCAGATTGTCGTACAGTGTCAGACCCTCACCTAAGGAAACACGTCCGTCGCTGCCTAAGGCCCGCAGATAGACTTGGTTTCTTTTCCTCGTTAGCCAATACTTCTGTTGGTCATTGACGGGTGTCTCGAGCTGTTTAGTCAGCAACTGCTCGGCTTCGGCAAAGTGGCTAACCTCACACAAAAGATCGGTGTAGCCTTCGAGCGGTTCGTTAGCGTGCGTGGGCCAACCGTCGGAAAGCTGTGATTCGAATTCATTGATCGCCATCTCCATCGTTGACAGCGCTTCATCTCGTCGGTGATGCGATCGGAACAAAACATGGGCAAGGTGCCATGAAACAAACAAGCGGTCGACCGTTCCGGCTTGAGCCATCGAGTGAAGCTTCTGCAGCTGTTGCAGTCGCTCGTTGGCCAGCTCGGTCTGTTGGATGGTGCCCAGGGCTGCCAGCAGATCGGCCATTTGACGTATTTCGCCATCTTGCCATTCGTGCTCGAATGCGCGACGAAGCGCCGCGACCGCGGCGGCAATGTGAGGTCCCGGTTGATTGAGCACCTGAGCCGACTGTTGCTGGATCAGCGCCTCGAATAAATCAAATGCACGCCGATCAATGGCAGACTCGTAGTGCGCTCGTATCGAATTTATTCGTTCGACGATCGAGTCAGCGGTGGCTTCATTGCGAAGTTCGTGCAGCAGGTTTGTTTTGAGCGATTTCAAGTATGGATAGATTTGCTGTGGTGTACGGCCCGTCAACGAATCCGGAATCATCTTAAGCAAACGGAAGTCACGACACGCCGTATAGAATTCTCGAAGCTCGTGCACGTAGTTTTGGGGTTGATTGCTTTTCTCAAACAACGCCTGAAACGCGAACAACACATCCTCATCCAGCTCGGTTGGCAGCGGAACATCTCTCCGATTCCACGGACGTCGTTTGCTCCTGATCCAAGTCAGGATGTGGTGCTCTTCCATGGACTTGAACGCTTCGATCTTTGCTTGGCGATGCTTCTCACGGCGGTCTGCAACCAAGTACCAATTGCTCAAAGCCAGGTAGTCAGCGGGCGTGAGTTGAGAGTTGCGCTGCACGGTTTCGAATAATTGGATTGCTGCGTCGATTTGCCCTCGTTCCGCCCGTAAACGGCCCAACGCAAGCTGCCATGGACTGGGCGACACATCCGTACGTATCCACTCATTCAACCGACGCTCCAAAGCGTCTGGTCGGTCCAAGGCGACTAGCAACGAGAAGTAATACCCTTTCCACTTCTCACCGTGCTCACCCGCGAGTTGAGTGCCACGTTCGGCATAGTCCAACACGTGTTTCACGAGAGTTTCTGGCGCGGAACGTCGAGCCGCCAGGTACATGACCGTCATGATGGCTCGCCGTCGAAGCAGTTCTTCTTCTACGACACCTTGTACCGCGTCGTTGCGATTGTCACCGCTTGTCACAATCTGCTGAGATGTGACGGGCGTCTCACCGAGGATTTTCCAACAATGGCTCGCCGCCTCGTCGAACTTCCTGTCAAGTCGGATGTCCAGGTAGATCCGTTCAAGGTGAACCCAAGGTTCCAGGCGATTGATGGCGTCTTGCAAGTCATCCTGAGGATCCAATTCCCGAGCCGACGCGACATACTTTGCGAGGCGATCGGCCACGCCCTCACGAGCGAGTCGATGGAACTCCGCCTTCTTCTTCAAATACTCTGTGCGTGTCAGCTCTTCGGGATGGCCTGTGTCCTGCAGTTGAGTCATGTCTGACTCGAAGCGAGCTTGCAACATTCGATCGACGAATCGATGTAGAAACGTTACTTGCTCGATCAACCTGGCAGAAGGCTCGCTGGCATTTGCCAGGGTGGGGATCAGTGACAACGCCTCCGCCTCGAATTCGTCACGCCAGGGTCGTTGAAGCAGTTCTGTGAAGAGTGCGATTCGGAAAGTCGAGACGTAAGCCCGATGGTCCTTCCGAGCCGCTCGTTCAATTCGTTCCCGCATGAACGGTAGCTGCTGATTGTCCGAGAAATGGAGCGAGTAGACTTTCAGTAGCGCCTCGGCGACCGCTTGTCGCTGTACGATGTCTTCCTCGGCATCCCAACGCTGGCGCAGCTTGCCGGCGATGATCGACCAGCCTTCGTGTGACAGACTGCTGTCATTCGCCCAGCCAATGAGGACCAGCAATCGGGCCTTGTCGATCGTATCCGCGTTGGTTTTTAGATCCTGGGCAATCTCCGCAGCAAGTCGATCCCGCTGGTCCGTGTCTCTGAACCGGTGGTGGTTCATGATTCCGGACACGATGTCAAAGTGATGCTCGCTTTTTAGGAAGAAGCGCACCGTTTCTTCCAGCGGTTGAAGCCATTGCGGATCGAGCCAATCCATATTGTGCTGATAGCGTTGACCGCGGGCGAAGTTCAGGGACGCATTCAAGCGTTGGAGCGTTGCCTGCGGCAACTTTCCGTCAGTCCTGCCAGCGTCGATCCATTGTTGGGCGGTTGCACTCGCTTCGGCTGTCTGGTTTGCCAACCAGAGTGAATCGAGATAAGCCTTGAAGGCCGTCGAATGCTCCGGCTCGGTGTCGATCCATTCTTTGGTGAACGTCACGCAATCCTGGCTACGTCCCTGGCCGCGTAGCTGAGTGAGGTATTGATTGCGGAGCTGCTCGATCTCGTAGCTGTGCCGTTTGACTTCGCGATCAAGTTCCTGTCGGAGCCAAGCGTAGCTGGCATCGTATTCACCTGCCCGCATCAAATAGTTCGCATAGCTGATCTGTGCAGCCGTATCCCAGGGAGCATCGTTGGCCAAATTGCGCTGCGATGACAGGACTTCCGGCATTCGCCCAAGCGTATTCAAGGCCTGAGTTCGACGCTGCAGCCAGAGTCTAAGGCCACTGGCAAACTCGGGTTGATCGTTGTACAGGGGACGAAGGCGATCAAGAATTCTCAATTGTTCGTTCGCGTCGACAATCGGTGTCAGTTGATTGAGGACATGAGTAGCAAGTACCCACTTGTCAGCCAAATCGCGCGTTGTGAGCAATTCGACCTGGTCTTGCAGCAAGCTACGTGCACTTTCGTTCCTGCGAGCGGCAATGAGAACTGAAGCACGAATCCACGCTAATCCGGCCTTGTTCGGTTCGAGCTTTTCCATTTCCTCGACATGGGAAAGCACGTCGTTCCAGTTCTGAGTCATCGATGACCGTAAAACGAGTGCCAATCGGTCTTCAAACGATGCAGATCCTGCCGCTACCTTCGCCTCGGCTTCTCGCGCGGTTGGCAACGACTTCGAAATCAGAATTGACCGATCCGTGTTCGGCGTTTCCTTGCTCAGACGCGACTGGAAATCGTCGTTGGACAGTGATTTGACGCGTTGCGTCGTAAGCGACGAACGTCGGCGCTGGCCATCCAACGTCTCGATCTGACCTGGCCACCATGCATTCAAAACGCGTTTGTAGCCACTGTATCTGGTCGTTGAATAGTGTTTCCCGTCCGTCAACGATTCCGTTTGCAGCACCACGCCACGACTTGTATCAATCGTCACTCGCACCTCCGTGTCTCGATGATTCTGGTGGCGTGTGAACGTCAAAACAGCACGATTGTCGGCCAGTTTGGCGATGGTCACGCTGAAGCCACGAAAGCTGTGATGCAGGGCGATGGTGGCGTAGGGACGCTGACCTGGCGTGTAGGATTGCAAGTCCTGCGGTTGTGCGCTACGTGTCCGGCCAAGCTTGAAGGCACGTGAGTACGCTCCGCGCTGTTTGGAATCACACCACGCAATGTTCGCAACTATGCCCGGCGCTTGCACTAAATTCAGCCATTGCTTTGGTGACCACATTTCGGTGCGATTGCTGATACCCGTTGTTCGGTTCCAACGCGTATCGATGTTTGTCGTTGTTCGATGGATTTCAAGTCCGCCGGAATCTACTGCGATGGGCTGCAACAAGCGACGAGAGATTGCCAGTGCCTCCTCGGGCCAATCGGGTTCAGGTGACGTGTCGATCCTGGGCGCAGCGGCCGGAACGGTTGGAAACAGCGCATTGAACCAGGAGACGTAGTGAGAATTCGCCATGTATTGCCGGCTTGCGCTACGAAAACCGCTAAGCTGACCCGAAATGACGGGTTGTCCTAGCATCGGAACACCGCCTCCTGCCAGCGAGAATCGTTCACGACGCATGGAACGTTCACCCCGCATGTCCGACTCAAAGGCGGACAGAGGAGCTTGTTTCTCGCCTACCTGCTGAAAGTCTGCCGCTCTGTCAGCTTCCAGTCCATCGGAACGTAGATCTTCCAACTCTTCTTCGACATCCCAGAGCTCGTTCCCGACGGAGTCGTCTTCTTTGAGTGACTTTGCCAGTGAACGCTTCGAATCAGCAAAGCCCCATCCTTTGAAATTGGAGTCTCCGTCCATCGAGCTGAGGAAATCGACAGATCGTGACATTGAGCCGATTGGGCTACTGAACGACTCGTACGGCATTGCATGCCAATTGTTGCGAAGTTGTTGAAATTGGTTTGTGTTGCGTCCGAGGCCATTGAGTGTGGCAAGAATCCTTCTCCTCAGTCCAAGTCGCCAATCACCGGCTCGTTTCATCTGTTGTTGAAGCAGTTCAAAGTTTGATCGGCCACGTCCCTCGGCAAAGAATCGTTCACCGTCACGCATTTGAAATCGTCGTTTGACGCCGAAGCGTTCTCGATCTTCGTCGGTCTCGAGCACAAGCAACGACGTGTACGGAGTAATGATGTGAAACTCTTCGGACATCGCGATGATCCGGTCGCGAACTGTCTGACTCCTGCCCTGCTCGAGAAGGTGGTTTAGGTGGGCCCTTGCCCAGAGTCGCGGAATAAATGAATTGCCTGTTTCGGCATCCGCTAGTGAAATGCGCGACCGATAGCGAACAATTTCGCCATTTCGCTGACCCGTAATGACAATCTCACCCGACTGATCATTGCCTTGAGGCAGATAGCGGCCGACTAAGATCTGTTGAGTGCCGGCCGATAAGTTCGGCAGCCTTTTTGGATAAACGGCGGCGATCTGCAGACCACTGAAGTCAACCTTTAAGTCTGTGATTCCTGGTTGTGCCAGTTCGTTGAGTAACTCAAGGGCGACTTGTTGCGGTGAACGCTCGCCACTGATTTGACGAACCGATCCGCTACCCACGTTCGCCATCGCTTGCAGGACCATCGACTCAAAGCTGTTGCCGACCGAAACGGCATGAAAGGTTCCCTGTCGTCGCTCCGTCGTCATTTGTCTGAAGCGATTGACGAACGAATGAGGGTCAGCGTCTCCCGCTGTCACAATGCCATCACCGATATAGATGACGTGCGACTCGTCATTAGCGCGCTCAAGGATAGACTCGGTCATTCGGTCCAAATTGGTCCAACCGAGCGAAATTCGTTCCGCTAGTTCCTTCAACGCGCGCGCAATGGAGTCGTTGGAGGGTTGAAGTGACTCATCATGTAACCAGCGGCAATCGACGTCGCAATACGCGACGTTGAACCGGTCATTCGGACCGAGCGACGATAGAATCGATGTCAGAAATTGTTGCTGCTGTTGACGTTTGGCCGAGTCCATTGACGCTGAAGTGTCGCAGACCAAAAGCAACTCCAGAGGTTTGCCATCAGGCAGTACTTGTCGTCGCCAGTTACCGTCGCGACCGGGTGGCGTCAATTGTACGAGAAAGTAGCCATCGTCACCACGTCGGTGCGGAACGACAACGACATCTCTTTGTCGTGAATCGATTTCGAACGTCACTTCGAAATCACGCGTCGGTGTATACTCCTGGGCGTCGAATTCAAGCTTTGCGGAGTGATCCGTCTGCTGTAGGCGGACTGGATGCGTTGCACATTTGACCGACCGAAGCGGGAGTGCCGAGTGCACTTGCACGTCGAGCGAGAGTTCGCGTAGTGGCGTCTTCTGCAACAGCTCGCTGCGAAGCCCATACGTGTAGTGAAAGCGGTTGGCACGCATGGGGAGAACTTGCGTGTAGACAATCCGTATGCGTTTTTCGGATGACGGCTGAATTGGAAAAACGCGAGCTTTGAAGATATTTCCGCCCGACCACTCTAACAACGCCGGATCTCGTCTTTCACGGAGAATCGTTTCGTAGATCTCGCGGGCTCGCTGTTTCTCGACAACGTCGGCTTCAATCAGCTCGCCGTTAATCCACATGCCGAATCCACTGATGGACGCATCCTGAGGCAGTGGAAAATGAAACACACCTTCCAATGACCGATTGGTGTGGTTCACAAACGATTCTTCAATGGTGGTTCGCGCGATCTGGTCGCGAACCTCGACCTTGACTTTGTGAAAGCCGACGGTCAACGGAACGTCGCGACCGTCAACGTTAGCGATCAATGACCCGATGGATTCGTGGGAGGAGCTCCCTTCAAAGCCAGCCAGCCAGACGGGTTTCTTGGTTACCTCTTTCAGCTCGCCTTTACGACTGACACGATAGTGAATTGTCTTTTCAGGTCCGATCGTTACTTTCGCGGAGTTTGGCCCGAGCAACTGCAATTGACTGTCTGCCCCCTGCCCGGTTTCGAATCGGACTTCTCCTCGGTGCAGTTTGAGTTGTCGCGGACCCTGCAGCTCGAGTAACGTTCCCGGCCCGGCGATGAGTTTCGATTGAGATGTGAGCGCGACTGTGGTGGCATTTGCGCCTCGAAGGTCACATTTGAGCCAATCTCCCGGCTTCACAATCATCTGTTGGGTAACCGGAGTCCACCGGCGATTCATCATCGGTCGTAATGTGACGATGCCTTGGCTATCGATGATTTTCCCAATGCGCCCGTCCGTCGAAAGTGAGTTGCCAACGACGAACTGCGACTCGTCAACTTTGATGTTCCTTGCCACCAAAAGCAATTCGGCTTCGGGCGCTCGTCCACGAGGTCCACTGGACCAAGCCTGTATCGATTGCAGCTCGTTCGTGTCTAAATCAACAAACGCTTCGACCGTTGGCTGAGACTCATCCTTAGACGGCACGCGGAAGATACGACATCTCTTACCATTGTGAGTCGTGATTCCATCGTCAACGGCAGCGCGTAACTCCGCTGCCCTCTGCTGATCGATGGACAGCATGGCCAGAAGGTCGACCTTGGCGTCGGCGTCTCGGAACCACGGAGAGTTGGTGCCCTGTACGGTATTTGTATTCGCATCGATCTGCCAAAGACGATCTCCGTCAGCGATCTGATACCTCTGTGGCGTTTCCTGCCAACGTACCTGCCGCGAAGATCGGACCCAAACATCCGCCGCAAGGCCATTCCTGATGACTTTCAATCGCAACGAATCGGATGCGATCGTTTCATCCAGAATTGAACCTAATCTTATGTTGCCACTAGCCGGGCCATGCAGTGGAAGGGAGAGAGCGATCGCGCACGCGATGGCTAATGAAGCAACGACGACTTTTGTCAACATGTGTCTCCGCCTCAGTTCGAGTCTCTGTTTAGGTTGAACTTTACATGCAGGGTCAGGATCTTTGAATAACTCTTCGCCGAGCTGAGTGACGCGATCGACGACATCCTGCTGCACGGGCGCGGTGTCGCGGTCGATGGACACTAGCAAGCCGGCCAGCTGTCGATCGTCCCGGTCATCGAACTCATTACGGGAGTCGGTACTCATGGCGAATGGCTTTCTGGTGGCAATGTGTGTGTCGAAAACAAAGGCCTCGTCTCGTCGGCGACAAGCTTTTCGTATCGTTTGCGGAAATCACGGCGCGCACGCGCCAGTTTTGACCGAACTGATTCGTGCGTGACCCCCATCACTTCGACGATCTCTGGAACGGTCAATCCATCCAGATACTTGGCGGTTAAGACAGTGACGTGATCGCTGGGCATTTCGGTTAGCAGACGACGCACGCAATCAACAGATTCCGCACGGGCGAGCATTGCATCAGGTCGCTCTTCGGATTTTGATTCGACGAGGTGACCTTCAAGTCGCTTGCCGCGATTGCGATAGTACTTACGCCAATAGAGTGCTGTTTGATTGTGGCCGATCCTGGCGAGCCACGGCCACAGCTTGGAATCCTCAGCGAGCCCTCGACCGGACTTGGCAACTGCCAGCATCGTTTCCTGATAGATTTCCGCGACGGCCTCTTCGTCTCTGCCAACCAATCGAGCGACGTATCGCCAGAGGCGCTGACTGTATTGATTGCAGAGCGCATTCCAAGCCCCGCGATCTCCGTCACGCAGACCTTGAACAATTTCCGCGTCCTCGAGTCCAACGATCAACAAAAAGCTCCCGGCGGTTAGAGTCTGCAAGGGATAATTGCGCTGGCCCGAGGAATGTGTCGAAAAATCACTAAGATTCTCGTGGGGAGTGGGATTTGGCGTGGTGCGGATCGGGAAGATTCAGAGTTCCATCGAGAAGGTATTCCCTTTGGGGCCTTCGAACTCTAGGTTCTCGAAAACGAACACGCGGCGACGGTGACGCCTGTACAGCTTGTCGGGAATGCGCAAAACCAGAGTATTTCCGGCTGAGAGCTCACTCACCAAATTCCTCTAACCATCGCTGGACCTCTTCCGGATCAAGCTCGTCTCGCCGTTCGCCCTCGCGGAAAGACTCGGCTGGTCTTCGCTTCATTTCGGCAATCCACTGCTCGCTATCCACAGCCGTCGCCCGGCGGCGCCGCGCCGCGCGATGCAAACGGTGGTCACTGGAGACGACGATCAGCCAGCGGGGCGATGAATGTTCGAGGATCAACTCCTCAAGCAATTCGTCGGCCTCACCTCCACGAGCGGCAAAGAGAACCGTCAAATCGTGCCTCTGCAACGACCGTGGCAAACCGGGCGGCGCGTGACGTGCATCAAAGACAACAGTGGTCCTTCGCCGTTGCTCCTCGCTGAGCAACTGGCCAAGCCAATCGAGCAGAGCTTCGCGCGACCGCTCAAGCGCCGTTCGTCCAGCGGTTCCGATCACCGTGCTGGCATGCAAGAGATTGTACCCGTCGATCAAGATCCATGGTGCGTTTGGCATGAGCCGTGTTTTAGGGTCGCCGAAGAATCACTAGGCTGGGAAACGGATGCTGAGATTTGGGTAACGTTCGCTCATAAACTGCAGGGCGAGGAAGGTGTGACAGTGTTCGACGTTTGGATTCTTCACGGTTGGGCACGAACAGCCGATGAACACGTCCTGATTAGCAGCAAGGTCTGCAAGTTGGTCAAAAGGAGATCGATCTTCGGAGAACCTTTCCTCCAACAGATGGAGGTATTGCGATCTGAATTCATTCCAAGCAGATTCGTCCAACAGACCAAGGAAACGTGCGACCATTTTGGCTGACGGACGGAGACAGTGGCTCGTGTGCTTGCGCGTATCTTGTCTCACTCCATCGGGTAAAGTGTCGTCAGGTGGTCGCTTGCCGCGGTAGATTTTGTAGCGTGCGAGCATAATGAGTCAGCCAAACGTCAGGCCGTGATGGGCACCGGCATTTTTGGGACGGCGAGGTCTCGCCCTCCCGAAGCGTCACCTTCCCGTCCGCGCGTCGCGCCACTCAGGGATCAAGATTAAAGGTGGTTACTCTACTGGACCCCAAAACGCTTTCATCAAACGAAATAACTCAGGATCGTGCTCCTTTAGCTCGGCACGAACAAACGGATAGAAGTCATTGACTCCAAAATAGGACTCCGTCGCTTCAGCGAAATACTCTTTCGGGTTGCTCATTCCGTAGTGACGAACTTTTCGACCTGTGTATAGCAACACCTCGTCATAGATCCCCTTCTCCTTCGCATCCTCGTACGCGGCGATAATCTCCGGATGATCGAAACTCAGGACTTGGTCATGATACGAATGGGCCAGTTCGTGAAGCACAACATATGGATGTTTTGCCCACATGTGTCGCGCGTACAGGTTCTTGGCACGCGGAATATGAACGTGTTTGACCAGCCGGGGGTCGTGGCCGTTGGCCAGCAGCCAGCCGCGCCCGGGATGATATTGCATATTGCCCAGCTTAGGGTTGTCTAACTCGATCCAGATGGGTAGCTCTTGCAGCTTGGCAAGTCGATCGGGCGGTACGATATACTTGACTCGCTGCAGGTGATTAGCGAGCGCTTGAAAAGCTTTGTCAGCAACCTCTTGATTTTCCTTGCCAAGCAATTTCGGGTCGACTGCAACGTGCCATCCCTCGATCTGTTTGACGAAAGGATCGTAAAACTCAATCGGCTTTTCACTCAGATCGTCATCCGCTCGACTAGATGTCTGAAACAGGCAGCACAGCAGCAGGCATACAGCAGCCGTTTGTTTTGATGAGTTGAGCATCGTCAGCAAGATTCGCTTCAGGGTGATTCTGATGGCACAGACGACTTCGATTGTAGCGGTTGAAACAGAATGCGGAAATGAGAAACTGAAGGGGTGTTGGCTCTGATTGATGCATACGCTTTGTAAGCCAGTGGAACGAAGGAACAAGTCCCAAGGCCGGTGTAGCGGCACCGCCGAATGCGCTCCGGATCCAAGTCTTACGCGTGCGCAAAGCGCTAATCGAAACCGCGGAACTCGAAGGACGTTTACTTGAGCGAACAAGTGCGAAGGTTGACGCGCTGGCTGTTTGCCGTTCCGATTCTGGCCGTTTGCTTGGTCTACTTGGCCAGCTTGGATTTGCCGTTTTGGGTCGGAATGTCCGCGCTGCTATCGGCGCTTGCCCTACGCTCAGTCGTTGTTGTTGCGTGGAGACTATCCGGAAGAACGACGCTGGGGCTGATGGCCACGATGTGCTTGTCGTTCGCCGGTGCCGCCGCGGCGACCTTGACAATCATCTGCCTCGAGTCGTTGCCGGATTTCTCAGTCCTCCTGCTAACTGGATACATCAGCGCGTTGACCTACGGGACAACAGCCGAGATCGTAGCCCAGGTTTCAACATGGGCACTGGATCTTTCTCGACCGGCAGCCGACTAGTTACTGTCGCCGTCGGGCACACTGGGGCACGTGCGCGACTGGGGCACGTGCGCGACTGGGGCACGTGCGCGACTGGGGCACGTGTGCGACTGGGGTGGCGGGCGAGCTGTTGCGCGAATGTGAAGGAACGGTGAGCTGAATTCGCCCGCGAGCGGAACAGATTTTGCATCACAGCGACGACAAGTTGTGGATCGGGCACAGAGCACTGGAAAGCCGGCGTTCAGCGGAGGGTAATTCGCCAAGGCAGCAACCTCAGCATCACGAGGTGCTCATTGTCGGGCAACGCGTGCTGAATCGCACACTTGGAGATGGGCGTTATTTGCCCACCTGTCACGGTCCTTGGGAGGTTCTGTTTTTTTCTGCTTTATGTTGTTGGTCACGTACCGAGGAGCCAAATCATGTTGGATGCCATTGTTGATCTGTTGGGCGACAGCTCGGACTCACTGCTTTCGCACAAGTGCGTGGGTATCCCGAAGGAGTCGCTGCAACTGCCATCGCCAGATTTCGTCGATCGAGTCTTTATTGCGGGCGACCGAAATCCGAGAGTGTTGGTGAATCTCCAGCGGCTGTTCGGGACGGGGCGCCTGGCCAACACCGGATACGTCTCGATCCTTCCGGTCGATCAAGGCATCGAACACTCGGCTGGTGCCTCATTTGCTCCTAATCCGATCTACTTCGATCCCGAAAACATTGTCAAGCTGGCGGTCGAAGGCGGCTGCAATGCGGTCGCATCTACATTCGGTGTGTTGGGAATTGTTGCGCGCAAATATGCTCACCGAATTCCATTCGTGGTGAAGATCAATCACAACGAATTGCTCACCTACCCGAATACCTTTGATCAGATCATGTTCGGCCAGGTCGAACAGGCCTACGACATGGGCGCTGCCGCTGTTGGAGCGACGATCTATTTTGGATCGGAAGAGTCGAGTCGGCAGATTGTTGAAGTCGCCCACGCCTTCGCGGCGGCACATGAAATGGGGATGGCGACGATCCTCTGGTGTTATCTCCGTAATCCGGAATTCAAGAAGGATCAGGATTACCACGTAGCAGCAGACTTAACCTCCCAGGCGAACCACCTCGGTGTGACGCTGCAGGCGGACATCATCAAACAGAAGCTGCCAGAGAACAACGGTGGTTACACCGCACTTAAATTTGGCAAGACTTCGGCGTTGGTTTACGAGCAACTGACAAGCGACAACCCGATCGACCTCTGCCGATATCAAGTTGCGAATTGCTTCATGGGCCGCTGCGGCCTGATCAACTCGGGAGGTGCTTCGAGCGGTGCCGGAGATCTTGCCGAAGCGGTGCGAACTGCCGTCATCAATAAGCGTGCCGGCGGCATGGGGTTAATCAGCGGACGAAAGGCGTTTCAACGACCAATGGACGAAGGCGTCAAATTGCTCAACGCGATTCAGGACGTCTACCTCCACCGGGACATCACGGTGGCTTAGGCACCACGAGAGGGTTCTACCCGGCTGCATTGAGGATTGCCGTTGTCTGAATTCCAATACATACGACCCTTTTCTGCGCTGGGTATCGACGACGTCGGCCTGGTCGGCGGCAAGAATGCTTCCCTGGGCGAAATGTACCGGGAGCTGTCGGCGCAAG
>CAJHYQ010000053.1_pt1 | contig 27124 bp, 20 predicted proteins | sample 9198721 | NCBI WGS metagenome assembly CAJHYQ01 (sample SAMEA7708357, study PRJEB35096) | sediment metagenome | biome: marine neritic benthic zone biome [ENVO:01000025]; feature: sediment [ENVO:00002007]; material: shallow marine sediment [ENVO:03000034] sea grass bed [ENVO_01000059] ... | reverse complement strand
TTGCAGCAGCGTCACGTAGGAGAACACCTCTTTCATAGTGCTAATGTCGTCTTCCATCTCGTCGTTGAAGTTGAGATTGAAGACGGCGAGTCCTTCGGCATGCAGATTGTCGTGCAGTAATCGAAAGAAGCCCCGAGTTTTCAGCCGCCGCGGTACGCCTGCCCCGTCGGTTTCTGTAGACGGCTTGACGAACGCATCCAAATAAATCACGTCGTAAGTGTGCTCAGTCTGTTCAAGGTAATTGAGTCCATCAGCGGTGATGATGTTGACTTGCTGCGTCGCACGCATGTCGAAATATTCATCCGCAAGCTGCACGATCACCGGATCAATCTCAACAACGTCGACCACTAAATCGGGCGCATGGTGCTGCAGAAAGTGGGGCATCGCACCGCCACCCAATCCGACAATCAGCACACGTTGCTGATCGGGCTTGAAGAGGTAACTGCCGAACATCTGCCGCGTATACGGAAGCTGAAGGTCGAATGGTCGTTCCAGATTCACACGGCTTTCAATCACCTCGCGCCCGTCGTCACGGACGAAAATCAAAGTCCTCACGTCCCCCTGCTTGCGAATGCGGATCTGCGAGTACTCGGATTTCGTTTCCGTCTCGAGATCCGCTCGGCAGCCAAACATGCTGGCGACAATCAGCCCGACGGCCGTACATCTGAAAATTTGCCCGATCTTAGGCGGCAATCTACGCATCCTCGTGTCATCCGATCCGTTGCAGCTTTTTTGATGGAAGCATCCGCCGCGGTGCCTGCGGCCAGCGGCCCACGCAGTTTGTCTGCTCGTTCTGCAGTTTACCATCGCTGTGTGCCAGCGGAGGCCCATGTGGGCCGGCCCTGGATGATATCATGAAACGAATTGTCAGGGCGTGCCGATCGACGGTTGTACTATCTCAAACACTTTGTGAAAGCCGAGATGTCGTATGAATGATTCGCCTGGTTCTGCGCAGGCTGAAGAGGGTCCGCGCGAAATCGAACGCAAGTATCTCGTTTCGGCAATGCCCGAGAATCTTGAGTCCTTCTCACACGTGGAGATTTCGCAAGGATATCTGGCGATCGACGCCAATGGCACAGAAGTACGTCTTCGACTCAAGGGAGCTAAGTGCTTTCAAACCGTGAAAAGCGCTGGTGGGTTGTCGCGTGATGAATATGAGGTTGAGCTGTCGCGTGACCAGTTTGATGCACTTTGGCCCGCCACCGAGGATCGTCGTGTCGAAAAGACGCGGTACGTCATTCCGGATGGAAAGCTGACAATTGAGCTGGACGTCTACAAGGGGCAACTGGCCGGCCTGATGACTGCCGAGGTCGAGTTTTCATCCGAGAGCGAAAGCTGTGCCTATGCACCGCCACCATGGATGGGCGCAGATGTCACAGACGATAGCCGCTACAAAAACAAGAATCTCGCTCTTCGCGGCGCCCCGAATTGAGTGTGCGTAGAATCCCAAAGAGTGCCAACCGTTAAAATCGCCTGATATCGTCATGAGATTCAGTCTGCTCACAGGCCAGAATCTTGACCATTAAATTCGCGACCGTTAGACTCCGAATCGCGGCGGCAACGTAGGGTTTCTAGGCTGACCACTGAGTGGGTCGGCCAATCGTTCACCTTAATACGAGGTGGGTTTCGGCACACCTCTGCATGCACGGCATCTCGGGATGGCCCTCTCATCTCGATATTATGCTGTCTTAAAGTCCGCCAAATGCCTGATGAATCCTTCCGAATCGGACTGGTTTCCACTCGACTCGCTGGCACCGACGGTGTTTCGCTGGAGGCCGACAAATGGGTGCGAGTTCTTTCTGAACTGGGTCATGAGTGCTTCTACTTCGCTGGTGAATCGGATCGTCCAGCCGATCGCACCTTGGTCGTTGACGAAGCACATTTCACGCACCCTGATGTGCAGGCCATCAACGGCGACTTGTTCGACAACACACTCGTGCGATCACCGGAGACGAGTGTCGCTGTCCATAATCTGCGAGCCTATCTGAAGGATCAGTTACGTCGCTTCATTGCTGAGTATGACATTCAACTGCTGAAGGTCGAAAACGCATTGTCGCTGCCGATGAACGTGCCGCTTGGCCTGGCACTGACTGAATTAATCGCTGAAACCAATATCCCAACCATCGCTCACCATCACGACTTCAGTTGGGAACGCTCACGCTTCATGGTGAATGGCGCACAGGATTACCTGCACGCGGCATTTCCGCCAGCGATGCCGAACATTTGCCATGTTGTCATCAATTCGTATGCTGCCACCGAACTCGCTCGCCGTACAGGTCTTCGGTCGACAGTCATCCCGAACGTGATGGACTTCGACAATCCGCCGCCTGAGCCACAGGAATTATCGGATAGCGTGCGACTATCATTGGGGTTGCAGCCCGAAGAACTCATGTTTCTCCAGCCGACTCGGGTCGTCCCCCGTAAATGCATCGAGCGCTCGATCGAATTGATTCACCGCCTGGATCGTCCCGCCGTGTTGGTGGTTTCGCATGACTCGGGAGACGAAGGTCAAGAGTACGAGCAGTATTTGACCCAATACGCCAAAAGTGTCAATGTGCGACTACTGTTCGCTGCACATCAGTTATCACATGACGAAAACGGTGTTGCCCACGAAGACGATTGCCGTTTCCGACTTTCCGATGCCTACCATAGTTCGCATCTTGTAACTTACCCATCTCGCGTCGAGGGATTTGGGAACGCTTTCCTGGAAGCGATCTACTATCGTCGTCCGCTGGTCATGAGTGCCTACGATATTTTCAAGACCGACATTCAGCCAAAAGGCTTCCAGGTGATCGGCATGGAAGAGTTCATCACGCCAGCCACGATTCAGGCCACGCATGAAATCCTGGACGATGCGAGATCCGCGGAAGAAGTTACGGCTCTCAATTACGATCTGGCGAAACAACACTATTCATTTTCTGTCCTTCGCGATCGATTATTGATGTTGTTCAGCCAATACCGCGCGCGTCGCGGTCATGGGTTTGCGTTCCAGACCCGTCATTCTCCGCGTCATGATTAGTGTCCCGGGCAAGACACCGCGTCAAGCGACGGCGCTGCCCCGAAATCGAGATGCCCCAACACACGAGCCCCACGCTACCGGGTGTTACCCGCCGTCAATGAGACTTCGTCGAATGCTTCTGACTGGCCATCGCTGACGGTCAATCGCAGCGTGTAATCTCCCGGACGCGAAACGCGTACTTCCGTGCTGGCGGACTTTGAGCGTTTGAATTGCACCTTGCCGGCGCCCGCAACTTTCGTCCATTTGAGCTTTAGCTTCTTCAGCTCGAATTCGTCGGCCACGGTGGCTGGTAACGTGATTCCTTTCAGCTCACTGCTAGTTTGATCTGGGCCGGCATCCACGACGGGTGGACGATTGATCATCCGACCAGGCGTTTCCCGTCGCCGTGAGGCCCATCCGCGGCGACTGCGGAGTGCCATCCATTCTGATGCCGGATGAACCGGTCGCGACTGCAGGCCCAGGCCAATCACATCGATGTCTGAGGCTCCGTTCGAAAGCATCACGCCCGGTCCAGCCGCGCGGACATTGCCTCGTGCTACAAGCCCGCCCTGGGTCGCGTTGAAATGAACACCAGCCGACGGATCCTTACCGACATGAGTCGCCTCAAGATCAAGATCGTAAAGATGAATCGCCTCGGACGCATCTGCCGGAAGAATATTTACGACGCGAAACGAGTAATCGCCCCGAATCTTCATGCCAATGACATTGACGTTCTTGCAGTCTTCTAAACCGAACGCGGTCCGACCGTCAATGAGGACAGGCCGCACGACCGTCGCGTGGTTGCAGCCGTTCAACCAAAACGCGCTCTCTTTCATATTGCCGTGCATATTCACTTCGACGTCGCGGATCGTGCTATTTCGCAGATTGCAGTCAAAGCCGTTGTTAGTCTGCTCGGCATTGCCAACGATTCGAATATTGTTCAGATCGCTGTCATGCCAGAGCGCATTGATCTGATAAATGGTGCCTCCACGCACCTCCAGATTGTCGATCGTTGCATTCTTCCAGAATCCGAACACGGGTCGCCCAACATGCGTGTTGCCGTCAACCTTCAAGTTTCGAATGGTCACGCCCGCTTCATATGGATCATCACGAAGCAGCGTCGTCGCCACGAGCATCGCATTGTGTTCGAATTCGGGCATCGCCTGAATCGTTGCACCGTTGCCCTCGATGACAACACCATTGGGGCAAAGTGCATTGAGCTGAATCTTGCGATCAATCCGATAGACCCTATCCGCGTCTAAACGAACAGTGCGTCCGTTTGCCTTTCTGAGCAAAGCGTGCAGTGCACTCGTGTCGTTCGCGAACGACTCAATAGCACTGGAGCTGCTCGCAAGAAACACAACGCAGATGACACGCGCAATCCTGAATTCCATAATTCACCTCCCCTGGCGAATCGCTTGTGCAATTTCAAGGCGTGTTGCCGAACAGCTGACAAAGCGCTCGCAACGCATCGGTCGCGGTGAAAATCCCAACAACGAATCCACCGTCGACCACCACCGCACTGTCCATCTGACGAGAAAGCATCTGCTGGGCAACACAATCCACCGGATCAAGCGGCCCGACGGTGAGGACTTCCGACTCGCAGATATCCTCAATTGTCATGCCCTCTAACTGATCCGCATAGCGTGTGCGAGCCGAGAACACGTCCCGCTCGGAGACAATGCCCTTGAGGTGCGAACCACTCATGACGGGAACATGGTGAATATGATGAGATTCCATCAGAGAGATCGCTTCGTCGACGGTCTCACACCGTTCGACCTCCACTGGCAAGTGGGTCATGAAATGGCGAACTGGCGGAGCTTTGCGCTTCATGATGAGGTCACAACGCGAGAAGCAATCGTAAGGGCGAAACGTGCGTCGACCGCCTGATCACTGGTGCGGAACCATTATATCAAATCCAGGGGGCGTCGATCGCCAGTGGGAGCCCAATCATGTGGCGGTTGTGTATATTCAGGATCAATGGCCCCAGCGATCCGCCTCTGATGCACAGACGACCAACAGTAGACAGGTACGGCCTCGTGACTCGATTCACAGCGACCACGCTTTGCTTGCTCCTAACGCTTGGCAGTACGGCCCTCCACGCCGAACTCATTGGCATCAGCGTAACGCCGCACTCATTCTCGCCGAACTTAAAATGGCGTAGGCCTCCAAATCCGGAATTAGGGGCACGAGTTGAGCTGTTCCTCCGGAACTCAACTGACAGAGCGGTCACGCTGAGCCGAGATTCCAACCTGCTCTTCGATGCGTCAGCGCCGGCCGAATTGTTGGCCAATCGGGAGTGGTCGTGGCATTCGACGCCTCATTCTTGGCCAGCGGAATCAACCGACCTGCCACCAAACGCACTCACGGTGTTCGCCCTGAACGGACGCAGAAACTCCTGGGGCGTTAATTCGCGACATCAGCTCCAGTTGGAAAAGAACCGATTCGAGTTCGCGATTGATCCGCCCGACACCTGGCTATCGGCCATCACTTTTCTGGGAGACGACAACGATGTGCTGCCCACGCAGATGTTTGTACACGTTGCCAATCAGTCCGCTCGGCCGGCGAGGATTAAATCGTGTCGGCGTTGGCTTCCACAGCCCGGTCAGTCCGTGCACGTGTTTCATCCGCACGCCGAACTTGAGCGATGCAAATACTTTTCAGATGCCACGATTGAACCTGGGGATAAGGGTGGATTTCGGGTGGCGTGCGATCCGCTTCCTTTGACGTACGTTGTCGTTCAGGTCGCAATTGTTCGTGACGACGGCCGAGAGCAATCGCTTTGGGCACACTTGAAGATCAAAACAGAGACGTTTGACATGAGTGGTGGTTGGATTGCCTCAGCTATCAATGGGCGCAACAGCCTCACGATCGAGCCTTATTTGAAAACGCTGAAGAGAATGCACATCAATTGCGGCCAGATTGGTGAGGTTTCGGGGTACACGGACAATGCCGAACTGTACCGCAAGTATCCATTCAAATTCTTTAGCCGAATGCAGCCCATCGAACGCTATGACAACGACCAAGTTTTGCCCAACGTGCACGCGGTGGAATTTCTGGGCGAGCCGCAATACGGGGGTGGCCGGCCTGTTCCACCTCAGGAAGTGTGGGACGCCTTGCGGCCCTACGAGTCCAGTCGCTTGCCCACGTCGGTTACCTACAGCGAAGAACGAAGCTGGCGTTATTTCGCTGGGGTGTCCGACTATCCGCACTACGATGCGTATCGCGTCACGGCTCCGTCCGCCGATTGGTGGCGTGACTATGATCGTTGGAATGGGCAACGCATCGGCTGGGGTGCACCGTTGGAAACGATCGGTGATATGACACGAAGTTTACGGGAACACCATCGACCAAAACCGATTGCGTACTGGTCTCAAGGCGCGCATTCGGGTTGGCGCGGACGGTCGCGTCGGTCGTCACCCACACCAGACGAACTGCGATCTCAGGCCTATCATGGGCTTGCGCATCGCATCACTTCCCTGTACTGGTTTAACCTCAGCCTCAAATCACTGGTCACCTTTCCCGATCTCATCGAACCAATCACTCGTGTGAATCGCGAGCTTCACCTCTTGGACGAGATTCTTTTGCGCGGCGATGCGTACGAATATCGGCGCGTGTTCGTTGACAACGTTGGTGACCTAGATGTCAGTTCCGTGGTGAGCGATACCACTGCAGCCCTGTTTGCCATCGACCTGAGCTATCAGATCGATCAGGAGCAGCGCGTGTTTTCCTTTCAAGAGTCAAAGCCCATCGAAGTGCATTTCCGACTCCCAAGCTGGCTGCAAGAACCCGTCGCCATCTTTCGATTGGACGCCGACGGCACGCATCAAGTCGATTATCGGCATAACCATCGCAAACTCGTCATCCGCGATCGGATTCACGTCGCTGGCATCTACCTGGCGACGATTGATTCAACGTTGCGAGACCGCTTGCATGACGAATTGACTCAGCTGATCGCAGCAGAGAATGCGGTCGAATTCGATCCAGGCAAGGTCGAAACTGACCTGCAGACGTTGAAGAGTTACTTGGATTGACGTTCACCATCAATCTGCGTCAATTTGACACGGACAGTTCGTTTGCGAAAATAACGTGGGCGCGGAGGTATTCGCCCTTAGGATGAATCTTCCACCGCTCTGCGGAGCGGATTACGTTAAACCTGGTCGTACCGCGCCATGGATGCAAACTCAGATTCTGACATCGGTCGAAAGTCGAAGTCTCGTTCCACGACGATGGCTCAACTGGAAACCGCTTTGGCCAAGATCCAGGATCTAGTTGAGGCGCAACGTGAGTCGGAGGAACGACTCAATACACTCTTTAATTTCGCGCCTGAAGCCGTCGTCATGCTGGACTGCGAAACCGGGCGGTTCCTGGATGTCAATCCGAGAGCCGAACAGCTGTTTGGCCTACCCCGGGATGAACTCTGCAAACTCGGTCCTTTCGATCTGAGTCCGAGTCAGCAACCCGACGGTCGAGATTCGTCACAGTTCGGCGAGCACATGATCAAGGAAGGACTTGCCGGGGCAGCGCCCGTCTTTGAGTGGTGGCACTGTAATGCCAAGGGTGACCAGTTTCCGTGCGAAGTGCGACTCGTCCGGATGCCATGGGGCGGACGGACCGTCGTCCGCGGCAGCATTACGGAGATCAGCGAGCGCAAGCATCTCGAGCTGCTCGAACAAGAACGTTCCCAGACCTTGGAACGAATCGCACGAGGCGAGCCGTTGAACGAAGTCTTACATGGATTGACCGAGGCGATCGAGGATCTCCTTCCAGGTCTGCTTTGCTCGGTACTGATTCTCGATCCAGACGCGGGCTGTTTGCGACATGGTGCTGCACCGAGCCTGCCGGACTTCTACAACGAATTCGTTGACGGCTTGCCGATCGGTCCCCAGAGTGGGTCGTGCGGTGCCGCCGCGTACAGTCGACAACGAATCATCGTCGCCGATGTCATGCAGCATCCCAATTGGGCCGACTTCCGCGAGCTTGCCGCGCAAGCGCAGATCCGGGCCTGCTGGTCGGAGCCGATCACTTTGACCGGGGACGTGCTCGGGACGTTCGCCATGTACTATCGCGCACCGCACGAACCAGCATCGATGGAGCTTAAAGTGATCGAAAGTGCCGCTCAGCTGGCCGGAATCGCCATCGACCATCACCGCAACAAAGAAGCCATTCTCAATTTAAACCGATCGCTGGAGCAACGAGTTGCCAAACGGACCGAGCAGCTGACGATGGCGAACCGTGCATTGGCCCACAGCAACGACGAGCTCAAGCAGTTCGCTTATGTGGCTTCCCATGATTTGCAGGAGCCCCTGCGTGTGGTGACCAGCTTCGGTCAACTGCTTCAGCGAAACTACCGAGGAAAACTAGACGATAAGGCCGACGAATGGATCGACTTCATCGTTGAAGGTGGCCGACGAATGCAACAGCTGATCCAGGACTTGCTGGGGTATTCACGGATTGAAAGTCAGGCCCGTCCCTTCAAGCGAGTCGAACTTGAGCGGGTCTTAGAGTATGCTCTGGCCAATTTGCGAGCCTCGATCGATGACACGGGCGCGTCGATTACCCATCAAGAATTGCCAACGGTGCTTGCCGACGAACCGCAAATGATCCAAGTCATGCAAAACCTCATCGGGAACGCCATCAAATTTCACGATTCCGAACCACCGATCATCCGAATTTCTGCCACTCAGGACGACGGCTTTTGGATGATCTCCGTCCAGGACAATGGAATCGGTATCGATCCCAACCACTCGGAACGCATCTTTGAGTTTTTCACACGGCTAAACGATCGACAACAGTTTCCTGGGACCGGTATCGGCTTACCAATCTGTCAGCGTGTGGTGCAAAGGCATGGCGGTCGCATCTGGCTGGAGTCCAGTCCAGGCAGCGGAAGCACCTTTTTCTTCACGCTCCCCGTGGAGAGTCTCCCTTGAGCGTCGCTAAACGAAAAACCGGTATGCACGAAGTCCTGCTAATTGAGGACAACCCGGCGGACATTGCCTTGATGAAAGAAGTCTTCGGTGATTCGAATGAGCTTGTTCTCAATGCAATCATGAACGGCGACGAGGCGCTTCAGTTCTTGCGCGACAATCCAGCTCAGACGTCGACGACTTGCCCCGACTTGATCCTGCTGGATCTCAGTCTTCCCGGCATGACCGGATGTGAAGTACTTGCGGAATTGAAAGGCGATGAGGCATTACGTCGGATTCCCGTCGTTATTCTGACGAGTTCAACATCCGAAGACGATGTTCGTCGCTGCTACGATCTGCACGCCAATGCCTACATGAGAAAGGCAAGCGACTTCGACGGACTAGTTCGTCTGGCCAACAACATTCGGCAGTATTGGCTGGCTGCCGTCACGCTGCCGGTCTAACGATGCATGCCGTTCTGGCCCTCGAGCGTAGCGGCAACGTAGGTGGCGCTGATTCGATCGGCCAATCGTAATTGCCGAATTCATTTGCGGCTTACTCCTACCGAGCCAATGAACATCGGTGGCGTTGACGGGACTGAGCCATAGCCGCTCCCTGATGCGACTCTTTCAGCAAACCCTGGGTCAGTCGGTGCATCGCTTTTCGTGCCAGTCGCCCAAAACGAAAAAGGTGTCGCTTGCCTGAAAGGTTGTCTGGTTTCACCCTGTTTAGATCGACGATAAAACATTGGCGATGGGCACAACCAGTTGGCGTCACCATGGATGCTAGGCTTCAGGTGAATCTGTCCGTCGATTCGTTTTTGGAGCCACAAATGCAGCTCTATTCCTCGGAAAAGCAGCCTCCTCACAGTTCAGAGATCGTCTGTCGACAATCTCAACTGATCGCGCTGCTGACGGGCGTGGCCTACGTCGGACTGTTGGGGATACTACCCGCGACGCTGTGGTACACCGAAGACCTTCCGGTGGGATTGGCTGCTTGGATCGGATTGCTTGGTGTTCTCCTACTTCCTATGGTGGTTGGCCGCTTCCTCGCGTTGCTACGATCGAGCAATTGGACCCTTGCAGTTTGTCCAGATGGAGTTTGGGTTAATTTGCGTTCGTATCAGAATTACCAGCTCGACCCGGGTAAAACGGTTGTTTTTTTTCCCTACCGCGAAATCACCTTTGCATCGGAGCACGCGGAAAACCGCAGTGCTGAAACGGGCGATAGTATCGTCAAGTGGAAAGAGATCTCCATGAACCTCCAGCTGGACGTCTCGAACATCGCCACGCTTCGACACGAGATCGCCGACGAGCGAGTGCGCTGCACAACACGTTCGTTCTTTGGTGGCTTGATTACGGTCAGCGGCCGCACGAATCATGTCCCTGCAATGCTGCTGTCCGACGGAACGCTACGCATCAACTGGAAGTCTCGCTATGACTTCTTGCGACCGAGCCTGAGCCACGTCATGGATGCTCTGTCGCGTTACGTGAGCGTCGCGGAACCGGTACCTGCGGTCGAGTCGAGCGATGGTTGGGATGTGCTGACAGACTACCAACTCCATGACGAAATCCTGCGATCCGTTCTCTCCGGCGACAGCATGTCAGCCGTCAGGATTCTTACGGCGCAACGTGGGTACTCAGTCACAGAGGCGAAGAAATTCATCGATCAGCTGGAAGATGCAGAGCACGTAAACGCGACGTAATTGCATTGGTCCAGCAAGGTTCGCTCAGCGTCAACCTACTTCCTCGCCGCATAGCGCTACTTCACCGGCATCACATAGCAGGCAGCTTCCTCGCCGTTGCGCACGTACAATCGATCACCAATCAGAACAGGATGGTTCCAAGTCCTGCCTTCCAACACCTTCAAACGCGTCAACTCGTCAAGCTTCTCGGGCGTCGCACGCAGCAGTACAAGGTCCCCATCTTCGGAAATGACCAACAGCTGATCGCCATCGGGCAGAAGCAACACCTGGCCGTTGCCGTAGCGTCCTTTCTTCCATTGACGATCTCCGGTTTCCAAATCAATACACGCAAAGATATTGCTGTCGAAGCCGTAGAGATATCCTTTGTGAGCGACGTAGTCGTTGTAGTACGGCTTCATGGCAAGCGAGATCCATCGCTCTTCCGCAACAAACTGATCGCCCTCAAAGCTGACGTCGACGCGCTGAGTTCCAACACCCATGGTCGTGCCGAGCAGGAAACTCGCGGGCCCGACTCGGGTGGGCTGAACGACGCGATATCCGTTGAAAGGCCACGTGTGATCTCCGGCCAGTGTTCCGCTTTCTGGATCGATGAATCCCAGGCCTGCATTTGTCAGCATCAGAACGTACGTCTTGCCGTCGATGTCAGCGATTTGTGGCGAGCTGTAACTGTGATCTCCGGAGGGCACACTCCAGCGAATGTCGCCCGTTTCCAGATCATATGCAAACACCCCTTTGTCGTCTGAACCACCGGCATGAACGATGACGACGTCATTCAATACGAGTGGAGAAGAGGAAAAACCCCAAGTGGGAGGTTTGCGATCGGCATCGGCCCGCAGATCTCGCTCCCAGAGTTTTTCTCCAGTCAGGGGATCCAATCGATGTAGCCAGCCTTCGGCTCCCATCGTGAACATTTTGCCGTCGGCCAGTGTTGGCGTGGCTCGCGGCCCCGCTCCGCCGACCGCTTCCCAGAATCGAGATTCGGTTTCATAGGTCCAGACTTCAGAACCGGTTTGCGCGTCGTAGCAGACCACGACCTCGTTGTCGCCACGCTGCTCTTGCGTAAACAATCGATTCCCGGCCACCGAAAACGACGACCAACCCGGTCCGACTTGAATTCGCCACACCTCCTGAGGCGCTTGGGTTTGCCAGTCTTCGTGCAGGATGACGCCGGTCAGGACACCGTCGCGATTCGGACCACGAAATTCAGACCATTCGGGTTCGGCGAGCGGCTCCAGTGCTCTTTCGGCAAGAGCGCTATCTGCATCTCGCGGCTCCGTCGATCGCACGGCCAAGGTCGCAAGGAATCGATCCTCGGCAGTGGGTTGCCAGCGAAAGCTGAAGGACGATCGAAAATCGCCACGGATCGCATCATTCCGCAAGGTACCCCAAACTCCAATTCCAACGAGTGCGGCCAGCAGCGCAAGCCGCGTCCGCAGGCGACTCTGCATTCGTCCTGTCACAATGAGAACCAGCGTGAAGGCCGTGAAGCCCCACGGCACTGCGAACATCAAGATGCCGAAATTCTTGATCGTTTTGTCCGCGACCATATTGGTCAGAAACAGGATGGCCAAGACGCCCACAAACCCCTCGACCCGCTCCCACATGCTGGCCCGGCTAAACAGTCCCCACCACAACAAAATCAGTAACGCGCATGCGGCGGGCCCCATGAAACGCGACATCATCAAGGGAAAAGAAACTTCTTCAAAGAACGAGGGTACCGTCCAGAGTGCCAACAGCGAGACCAGCAGAATAACGGCCGGCCAAATCCGCAGCGGTTTGAGCTCTTTTTTTGTGGCGGCGTTGCCTTCGGATGCTGCCGGGGCGGATTGACCATCGGAAGGGCTTTCGGGGGACACGTCGCTCATGAATAGCTCCTTCTGGCAGAATTTTGCAATGCCGAATCGTGCGACCACTCGGGCACACGCCCATCGTATACGCATCCGGTGATCCGGACTACGGCACGTGTCACGGATTCACGATCCGCACAACATTCCAACAAAGAACAATTCTTCCGTTGAACACGAGTCCAGCGTCACCTTCCTGCCGACTCGCCTGAGTAGCAACTCATCCAACGAGCCGCGTCGCCGCGTTGGCAAAGCGCTCGGGCGACGCCGAGTCGTACGGAAAATACAGCGAAGGTTCGATCAACTCCAGCTCCATCACGGCCAAACCGTTCACCGTCCTCACAAGATCGACCCGGCCGTACAACAAATCGAATTCAACTGCCTCGATAACTTGCTTTCCTACCGACTTCATTTCTTCGTCGGCTTCGAAGGACCGTATCGCCCCACCATGCTCTTCTTGAACACGGAAATCTCCCTTGGCCGGTGTCTTCAAGACGCAATGGCTGTACTGGCCGTCAAAGAAGAACATGGAAAACTCACCAGGCGAACGAATTGAATCAATGAATGGCTGAACCATCAGCTCCCGATCGTGAAAGACTTCGATCGCCGTATCGAATTGAGGATCGTCGGACTTGAGGCAAAACGTATCATCGGCGTTGGCTCCGATCACAGGCTTGACGACAACCCGATCCACTGCCATCTCAGTGAACAACGCTCGCAAGCTCTCTCGATCCAGTCCCCTAATCCAACGTGTGGGAACGATCGGCACGCCGCGCTCTGCCAAGTCTCTCAAATACGTCTTTTCGATATTCCAGCGAACCACCTCCATGCTGTTCTCAAGACGAGCGCCGGACTGGTCAATCTCCTCGAGGACCCTTAGAAAATGCGCAAAGTCGCTCTGGTAATCCCAGGTCGATCGGATGACGACCAGCTGGTAGTCGCCCCAAGCAACATTCGAGGCGGTCCACGGTATCTCTTCGACAAACCAACCTTGCTTCTTCATGGGCTCGAAAGCCAGCTCGTCGTAGGTATAGAACCCTTCGGGATTCTCCATCGTCAGAAAAGCGCATCGTTGCATAGGTCGGTCAACCGGATCGAGTTGCCATGATCGTCGATCCAGCTGTCAGTGGGGCGAGCGAGCGGCAGTTGATGGCGTCAATCGTTCGAATTCTCCTATCCGCCGCATGTTGCTGGCGTGAGGCATTCACTCGAACTCAAGCAGGCGGCCATTTTAACGGATTTGGGGCACTAGGTCCCCACAGAGCGTCCCCACAGGGCGTCCCCGAATGGCTCGCACGTGATCCATGCTCTGCAGATAAACGCCAGACTGCCATTTCCTGGTGATGATCCTCACGACGCGTGCGTCTTGGTATCATGTTGTCTGATGGACTGGATCAACCCACCTTTCCAGGACCAGGCAAGAGCGGGCGATACGTCAATGCACGTCGAACAGGAGACAAGTTATGTCCAAACGAGTCGGTAGTGTTACCCGTCGTCGCTTTATGAAGGCGGCGGCGAGCACCAGCGCTTTGTTCTCGGTGCCGCATATCATTCCGGCGGCGGCACTCGGCAAGAATGGCGCGGTGGCCCCCAGTGAACGGATTGTGGTCGGCGGAATTGGAATTGGCCGGCGGGGACAATACGACCTCGGCTGTTTTCTGCCCGAATCTGATGTGCAATTCATTGCTGTGTGTGACGTGAAGGCCAAACGTCGTGAAGCGGTCAAGAACATCGTCGACCAGCATTACGGAAACAAAGACTGCGACACTCATCGTGATCTGCGAGATTTACTGGCTCGTCAGGACATTGACGCGGTGTTGATTGCCACGGGCCCAAACTGGCACGCGACGGCCGCAACTCTGGCAGCCAAGGCCGGCAAGGACGTGTACTGCGAAAAGCCCAGTACGAAGAACATTGCACAGAGCCTTGCGTTAGCCGACGTCTTTCGACGCACCGGTCGCGTATTTCAGGCGGGAACTCAGCGCCGCAATCTCCCGCACTTTGAATTCGCATGTGAATTGGCACGCTCTGGAAAGCTTGGCAAGCTCAAGAAGGTCTTCGCACATCCAGCCGGGATGAAGACGGTCAGCAGCGGTTGGGCAAATCCGGAAAACGAACCGCCGCGGGAAGAGATTGACTGGGATCTTTATCTAGGTCCGGCCGCTTGGCGTCCATTCAACAAAGCGCACTTGGATGGATTCAACTTCGAAAAAGGCGGCGGCATGGTTGGCGGCGGCGTCCTTGAATGGGGTTCGCACTGCGTTGACTTATGCCAATGGGCAAACAACGCCGACGACACCGCCCCGGTCGAGTACTACCCGCCCGAAAACAATCGTCTCGTCGCACGTTACGCGAATGGTGTGGAACTAATTATCCGCGAGGATGGTTGGATTCCGCTTGGTTCGTGCCCTGTGAGATTTGAAGGTGAGGATGGTTGGATTGAAACCGGCGATAGCGGCAAGTTTGTGCTGAGCTCACCTGAACTGCTCGCCGGTCGCAAGGTCGCTGAGATTGGTGGATATCCGGCCACGTTCCACGTACGAGACTTCCTCAACTGCGTTAAATCCCGCAGTGAGCCTCGCGCTAATGCAGATGTCGCATGTTACGCGCACATCGCTTGCCACGCAGCCAACATCGCGATCTTCCTAAACCGCAAGCTGCAATACGATGCGAAAACACACGAGTTCGTCAACGACGAGCAAGCCAACCGGTTGCGATCCGAGGCGCTGCGCGAACCATGGCGAATCTGACATCGGCCCCGCAGCGTCTGGGAGTGCTTGAATTCCCGGCAAACGTTTCGAAAAGCACCGGACATTTCAATACAAGGAAATGAAATATGCCATCCATACACAAGTTAATCCAGTGCACGGCGTTGATAGCCGTCATCGCGCTGGCCCATCCGGCCGGCTCCGCTGAACCCGCGGAACAAGAACTGATCAGCATTCTCAAGTCGGATGCAGCGGCTAAAGAGAAGGCGATCACCTGCAAGAAGCTCGCCGTGATAGGCACCGGTGACGCGACGGCGGCGCTGGGGCAGCTGTTGCCCGACCCGCAACTGTCGTCGTGGGCTCGCATCGCTTTGGAGGCCATTACGGATCCATCGGCTGACCAGGTCCTACGTGACGCCTTAGATCAGGTCGATGGTCGACAACTGGTCGGTGTGATCAATTCCATTGGAGTGCGGCAGGACACCGACGCGACGGCCGGGCTGACACAAAAGCTTGCTCATTCCGATGCGCAAATTGCTTCAGCCGCAGCGGTCGCGCTGGGACACATTGGCACTGATTCGGCTCGCAAAGCACTCGAGACCTCGCTGGCAACCGGATCTGCTGAGTTACGATCCGCAGTGGCGGAAGGTTGCATTCTTTGCGCCGAACAACTCTTGCAAAATGGAAAGGCTACCCAGGCCGCTGAATTGTACGAAAAGGTGCGCGCGGCAGACGTTCCACAGCAGCGACAACTTGAAGCCACACGCGGTGCAATTCTCGCTCTGCAATCCGACGGCCTTCCACTCTTGATTGAGCAACTGCAATCCGACGACCAGGAGTTCTTCGGCATCGGGTTGCGTACTTCACGCGAACTGGCGGGTGAAGCGGTCACGAAGGCGCTCGTTTCGGCGCTCGAAAAGAACACCGCCGATCGGCAGGCTCTCTTGATGTTCGCCCTGTCCGAACGCAACGATGACGCCGTACTGCCAGTCATTCTCGAAACGGCGAAGAATGGACCCAAGACCGTGCGCCCCGTGGCAGTTGAGGTTCTGGCAAAGGCCGGCGACGTATCGTGCGTCCCCACACTGCTGGAAATCGCCACGGGAGCCGACCTCGAGTTGGCGGCGGCGGCAAAAGGCGCGCTAGAAAACCTGGCGGACGACAAAGTGGATGATGAAGTCGCCACTCGTCTGAACTCGGCGGACGGTCCGCTGCGTCTGGTATTGATCGAGTTGGCGGGTTTGCGACGAGTCGATGCTGCCGCGACACTCATCGCAGCGGCCGACGATTCGGACGCAAAAATCCGTCATGCCGCGCTTGCGGCGTTGGGATCCACAATCGGTCCTGACGAGCTGACAGTACTGATCAAGCGAGTCGTATCTCCGAAGCACTCTGAAGATACGGAGGCCGCCCAGCGAGCCTTGCGTGCCGCGTGCATTCGCATGCCCGATCGAGAGGCCTGTGCTAAGGATCTGTTCTCGGCGATGTCACGAGCGCCGATCGATGCAAAATGCGCGTTGCTTGAAACGATTGGCAGCGTCGGTGGTGAGACAGCCCTGCAGTCGGTTGCGGCTGCAGCTCAAGGCAAGCAGCCGGAACTTCGCGACACCGCAAGCCAACTGCTTGGGAAATGGATGACGGCAGATGCCGCACCTGTACTGTTCGTCATGGCGAAGAATGAATCCGAGAACAAATATCGGATTCGCGCTCTGCGAGGTTACATTCGCATTGCACGACAGTTCAGGCTGCCCGACAACGAGCGAATGGACATGTGTCGCAAAGCGTTGCAGCTCGCAGACCGCGACGCCGAACGAAAACTCATTCTGCAAGTGCTCGAGCGATACCCAAACGGTGAATCACTTGCCATGGCCGTCAGCGCCGCGGAGACGCCCTCGATCAAGACGGAGGCGACAAACACGGCACTGGCGATTGCTCGGAAGGTCGGCGGCAGTGACGTTGACATGGACAAGCTTCTGCAGCAAATCGGACAGGGCCCGATTGACCTGAAGATCATTAAGGCTGAATACGGAGCGGGTAACACGTTCAAGGACGTCACCGAAGTGCTTCGCAAACACGCGGGAAGCGTTCCCCTGATCGTGTTGTCATCGCCGTCATATAACGCGGCATTGGGTGGTGATCCGACACCGGGTGTCGTCAAAAAACTCAAGATCCAGTACCAGGTCGGCGGCAAGACGGGCCAGGTGTCGTTGTCGGAAAACTCGCCAATCCTGTTGCCCGTGCCGAAGTAACACGTTCCGCATGTTGGTTCGTTGAAAAGCGGGAACGACCCGTTGGCGTAAAGATGTGTTCGATCACGGCTTCCCAGGGCGGCGCTACGCTCGCCCTGGGCTGTGCTCGCCCTGGGCTGTGCTCGGTCGGGGCTGGGCACAGGCGGCCGCGTTGCGGTGACGGCGACGCCTAGAAGCGGTGCTCAATCCGCGTATAATTGGCGGCGTGAAAATCCTGGTCATCAACTCTGGAAGTTCGTCGATCAAATACGAATTGTTCGACATGGATGATTGTCGATCTCTCGCCACGGGAGTCGCCGAGCGGATTGGTGAGCCGATGGGGCGTCTGAAGCACTCGCTTCGATCGGACGACGGCGAGTCCAGTGAGGTGACACATGAGGTACAGGTCGCAGATCATCGTGAAGGTCTGAAACACATCACGACTCATCTTTCAGAATCGGGTCAGCTGCGGGATCCTCGCGAGTTAGCTGGAATCGGACATCGAGTCGTTCACGGCGGCGAAGCGTTTCGCCAGCCGACGTTGCTGAAGCCAGAGGTTCTCGACGTCATCCGGAAGCAGTTTGCGTTGGCCCCACTTCACAATCCGCCGAACCTCTTGGGAATCAACGTGACGCTGGAGGCCTGCCCGAACGTACCTCAGGTCGCCGTATTCGACACGGCATTCCATCAAACAATTCCGCGTCACGCCTTCCTCTATGCAATTCCTTACGAGTACTACGAAAAGCATGGCATCCGCCGGTATGGCTTTCATGGCACGTCACATCACTATGTGGCGAAAAAGGCCGCCGAGCATCTTCATCAGCCGTTTGATAGCCTGCGGCTCATTACGATCCATCTGGGAAACGGCGCCAGCGCGGCCGCAATCGATCACGGACAATGTGTCGACACGTCGATGGGACTGACACCGTTGGAAGGCTTGATCATGGGAACGCGGTGCGGCGACGTCGACCCCGCGATCCTGCCGATTCTTGCCAAACAGGAAGACCTGTCGATGGCGGACTTGGAAACCGTGCTCAACAAGAAAAGTGGCCTACAGGGAATCTGTGACGCAAATGACATGCGTGAGATTCTCGTCCGTGCCGAAGAGGGCGATGATCGGGCTGAGCTGGCCATCAATATGTTCGCTTATCGCATTAAGAAGTACGTCGGCGCTTATCTGGCCGCTCTGGGCGGCGCCGACGCGATCATCTTTACCGCCGGAATCGGCGAGAACTCGCCACAGATTCGCCAACGGGCTTGCGCGAATCTGACCCAGCTGGGTTTGGAAATCGATCCCCAAAAGAATGTCTCGAATGAACAAGGGGTCCGCGAGATCCAGACCGACGAGAGTGCCATCCGTGTCCTCGTCGTGCCGACGGATGAGGAATTCGAGATTGCCCAGCAAACTCTCCAGTGCATCGGCCGATCCGATGAATAGCAGACCCGGTGTGGCCGGCCGGTATCTATCCGGGAGCGTACCCAGGGCAGCGCTGCGCTCACGCTGGCCCGGCTAAGGCCGCCACGTTGCGGCTTATGCACTGGCTTTACGATTTGCTTCACGACGTTGTCTTGAAACGCCACGGTGCGGTTCGGCCAAACGCCGTGGCGGCCCGAGCACGGCCCAGGAAAGACGACACGTTGGGCGTCGGCGCTGCCTGACAACGTCCTGCGCTGTATATTACCGTCCAATCCTATTGCAACGCCAAGCCGAACCGATGGGTCCGACTCGGGCATTGCGAATCGAACAACACATCTTGTCAGGGCGAAGGCGCGATGAACGATGCAGCATCCTCGGGCGGACACCAACACGCCACTTTTTTCATTGTTGGTGCCATTCTCTTGGCCATTGCCGTGGCGATCATGGGGCCGGCATTCTTTGGCGAGAGTTTTCGGCCGTTCGTGACCGTGTTCGAAGTCGGCGGCGAAGTGTTTCTGCGCATGCTGCAAATGGTCGTTGTCCCGTTGGTCATGGCCAGCGTGATGAGCGGCATTCTGGGCCTTGGAGACGTACGTAAGCTCGGACGTCCTGGGGCCTATGCCATCGGATACTACCTCTCCACGACTGTCTTGGCGGTCGTCACCGGATTGATTGTCGTGAACATCGTGAATCCCGGCGTTGGGATCGACCGTAAACTGGTCGAAGACGCCAGGAAGGAAGGCGAGGAAACGATTGCCCATGCGGCGGGGCATTCTGACGGCGGAATCAAAATCCAATGGCACAACGTCACGGGCGATCGCGCTGCACAAGCAGGCGCTAGCAAGAACGTTTCAATCCCGGACGAAGGAGTCTGGAGCGCTCGGATCATCATTGATCAAGTCGGCGATCCGCAAAACCCCGCCAGCGCGCAATTGCAATGGAGTCTCGATGGGAATGAGTTTCAAGACGTAGAGGGCGGTAAATTCGAGGCGGGAACGGAGGCTGGAATCTACACCACCAAGCCCGTGATTCCAATTCCCGAGGCAGCCCGATATGTACGAGTGCAATTCGAACCACAACAAGGAGGCATGCGGAGCATCATCGAGGCGTACGTCGTGTCCGGCGCACCTTCGATCGGCGAGATCTTTAAGAATCTGGTGCTGATGATGTTCACCAACAACCTTCTTGGATCGATGGTCGAGATCAATTTGCTGCCGCTGATTGTGTTTAGCATCGTCTTCGGTGGGATGTTGACCACATTGGGGGATAGCGCCGAGACGATTAGGAATCTGGTTGTCAGCATCAACGACGCGCTGATGCAGTTCATCTTGCTGTTAATGAAGCTTGCACCTCTGGGCATCTTCTGCCTCGTGGCCGCCCGATTTGCCAAGGCTCAGCTTGACGGTCAATTCTTGACACTCTTGAAAACACAGGCCTGGTACACCACGAGCGTCATCGTCGGCCTGGGAGTCCACGCTGGCGTTACACTTCCACTGTTGCTTGGACGTTCACGCGACGCCGCCCTTGGCGTTTCTTCACCCAGATGTCCCAAGCCGTGCTCACAGCGTTTTCCACGGCTAGTTCAACGGCCACCCTGCCCGTTACCATGGAGTGTGCCGAAACGAAGGCCGGCGTTTCGCGTCGCAGCACCGAATTTGTGCTGCCCTTAGGCGCAACGATTAACATGGACGGTACAGCCTTGTACGAAGCCGCCGCGGCGATCTTTATCGCTCAAGCCTATGCGGTCGTCGATCCAACATTTCACTTGACGTTCGACAAGCAAATTGTGATTGCGATTACGGCCACACTGGCCGCGGTCGGAGCGGCGGGAATTCCCGAAGCGGGGCTCGTGACGATGCTCATCGTACTGAATGCGGTCGGATTGCCCCTCGAATTGATTGGCCTCATCCTTCCCATCGATTGGCTGCTGGATCGGTTCCGCACAGCGGTCAATACATTCGGCGACTCAATCGGCTCGGCGATCGTCGATAAGGCATTTGTGGATTAGTTTCAGATTGGCCGCGCATTCCGCACTTTGTTCAAGCCGTCGTCAACACAACAAGCTTAGCGAGGAAAACTGAGTTGAAGTCGCGACTGTTTGTTTTGGCGATCGTGTTGATGAGCATTCTGCTCTTGTGCGGCGGATTTTGGCTGGGGCAACGATGGTTCGGCGTTTCCACCACCAGCCTATCATGGATCTATTGGACTCTGCTTCTGCTGGGATACTCCGTTTGCTCGGGTGCGAACGTGGCCTACTTTTCGTTCTCGATCCGAGACCTCAAAAAAGCGGTTGAACGAGGAAACGGCTCACCTCAGGATAGCCCCGAGGCCAGGCGAGCCAGGCAAGCGATTCGCTTACTCCACCATCTTGAAGACCCTAACTGGACTCTGGCGTCGATCCTGCTGACGAATGTTGCATTTGGCGTGCAATTGAGTCAGCTGAGTGACGGTCTATTTTCTGGATTGATGGCAATTGTGATGCCCATCATCAGTATCACGATCGTTGGGGAATTCTTTGCTCAAGCCACGTTCCTCAGATATGCCGGTGCGATCTGCTATTTCTTCTCGCCCTTGATCTGGACACTAAAGTGGATCACCAGCCCGTTCTCGTATCCCCTTGCGCGGGCTGTCGATGCGTTGTATGGGCGAGAAGCGATTCGCCGTTTGAACGAACAAGACCTGTTGTCCGATCTTCGGCTTGAACTCTCTGAGGTTGGCACCGACGAGCAGGCTCCACACGCCGAGGTGCTGGATCGCCGCGAACTCACGACCCTCATGAACGCCGCTCAGGCGGACGACGAGCGAGCTTGCGAGGTCGGTCAGACTCTCGATCCACGGACCGTCCTCTCGATGACCTTTGATCGGGGACGACCGCAATTCCCCGATGACATATCAGAATTCATCCGACTTCATCTGGAGCACGTCGCCCATCCATGGTTTGTCATCTCCGACGCCGAGTCAGATCAACCGATGTTGTTCCTCGACGCGGATGGATTCGTTCGTGACTACGCTGGCTGTCAACTTGAAGATAAGGTTGAGGACTTTTGTGCCAACGATCACACTTTCCGCATTCGCGTCTATTCCGATATCAACACAAAACTGGGGCAGGTCATTAGTGACTTTCAGGTGCACGAAGAACACCCCGGCGATGATGTCATCGACATCGACGTGGCATTGATTTGGACGCCAGAGGGACGGTGGATCGTCACCGGCAGTGACATTCTTGGACGCTTCCTACGAGGTGTCCCCCGTCGACGACACTGGCGATTCCGTCGCGAGCAACGCCGCCAGCGGAGAAGGAACAAGTTGTCGTCGAGCTAGCGTGCGGTGCATTAACTCGAGTGCCTCGGCTATATTCAGATGATCGTCATCTCTTGCCAACTTGGAGTCTCGGCGTCGTTTCAAGCGAATTGGACGGTTCCCCATGGCACGCAGATCGTGGCCTCGAATTTCGCTACGCTTCCTTTTTTTCTTGACGACCACCATCGCCATCGGCGTCACCTTCTATTTGCGTCAGTCGCGAATCAATGCAGTCGTTGATGACCTGATCGCCATCGGCGCTAAGGTCCAATACCACGACGCGATGATTCCTGGCACGGAGAATTGGTTTGGAGGATTCTTCGCGGATGCGGAAGCCATCGATCTATCCCACACGATCGTCGAGAACGGCGACCTGCGGTTGATTCAGAATCTCGCTCGACTTCAGCGCCTTTACTTGGCTCGCACAAGAATCAGCGACAAGGGGATTGCCGCAATCAGTCGCATTGAGAGTCTTCGTCGACTTGCCATCTGGGGCAACTCGAAGGTTGGCGACGGAAGCCTTAACAGCCTACTCAAGCTCAAGAACCTAGAAGTGCTCGATGTGCACGAGACCCGCATCAGCCCACGCTCAATGCGTCAACTCGCGGACATGCCATCACTGAAGCATTTGATCTTTAGCGCGGACCTTACATCGGGCGAATCCACCTGGCTCAGCGGAGATGACATTCAACGTTTGACACGACTTCGATCAACGCCCGTACGAGACTTCTACTGTCGCGAGGTGACGGATAAACATCTCGCAAGAATGAAGCTACTGGACGCTTCCCGATTGTCGCGGATGATCATCCGTGATTCGACGATCAGTGGCACCGGCTTGCAGCACCTGCGCGACATGAAACTGAGGAACCTATCGATCCAGTCAACGCCCATTGAGGACCAGGATCTGGCCTTGATTCCTTGGAACGACATCGATCATTTCGACTTCAGCAACACGAATCTCACACTGCTTGGAATTGCAGAACAGCTCGGTGAACAATGTGCGTCACTTTACCTCTCGAACGAGATGTTTTCCTTCTACCGTAAGTCCGGATACCATGCCCCGAATCGCTTCGTTCGATTCTACGCTACCGATATGCGAGTTGATGCCGAGGCACTTCGCAAGCTCTCGAAACTGAGGAGTCTTTCGTTTTCGCGGCACCATTATCCGAGCATCCTCAGGACGCTGGTCGAATTGAATCCAAGCGTCGATTTGACCATCTTCCTTCCGGACAAACTCGACGACGAAGATCGTTTCTGGCCTGCCATCGCCCAGATGGATCAACTGCAAGGGTTGATCCTTACGAATCCCCCGCCCGACATGAGGTTCACATCCAATCATCAGATCCGGCAGTTGATTCTCAAGGGCAAGGGCGTCGAGACCGGTGACCAAGCCATGCGTGAGATTGCAAAGCTTGAGAAGCTGCGATTTCTCTGGATGGTCAATGAAAGACCACTTCGCAGCGAAGTTCGCCACCTGGTACAGCTCACGAACCTTCGCACGTTACGTATCGAAGGCATCACGGACGCCGGTCTGTCTTATGTTCCACAGCTGAGTATCGGCTATCTGGACATCAATACCAGTCGATTCATGACGAACAAGGGATATCGGTACCTCGAGATCCAACCATTCCGCGTCGAAATCGACGACTTCAATTTGTTTCGTGGCCGCGGCGTGCAATAGCCATCATGGATCGCCGCGGGCAATGAACTTTTGGCAAGTCGCGTAGCGACATCATTGGATAGCCTGGGACGCGAGTCTCAGGTCGAGACTATTGATCGATTCACACCGCCTCGATGCCGTCGCTTCGCAACTCTACGATGTCGAACCCACCATCCACCTGGGACTCACGTCGACTCACGTCCCAGGCTATCGACTGCCTTCGCTTCGCGACTCACCCGCCGCAATCTCTTCGCCGGACGAAGAAGGAGCCAGGCTTCTTTAATGTGCAACCAATTAAAGAAGCCTGACCCCTTTCTTCACGGTCGTGGGTTTTGCGTGTTAGCCCGCGCCACCGTCTGACAATGGCGCGCCCCATTGACGATCCGTTGTGAAAAGCAGATCAACGACCGTTGCAACGTGAAACCGTCGTAACTCCTCGTGAGTCTTTAAACGCACGGCGTCCAACACATCAAGCGACTCGATGGTGAAGTCCGATGGTAGTACAACGTGCACCAGCACCATTCGATAACGTCCTGGTTGAATGACGCGCACGAAGCGTTCGGTCACCGGTAGGTCGGCCAGACACTGATCAACAATTGAAGTGACCTGCCCCACGATGGCCGGAGTGGGTGCTCGGTTCAGTAAGTCCATCAACGCTTGCCAAGCCATCCGCACGGGGACACCGATCGTAATCAGACAAGTGGCCAGCACAACGACCGGATCAACGTATGGCACGAATTGGTCGAGGTCTAATAGCAGCAATAAGAAAATCCCGGTAAACGCCACTACCACACAAGACGATATGGCGGCGTTAACCAACCAGTTCTCGGCATCCGCCGCAACCAAGGGGCTCGAAGTCTGCTTGGCGCCTCGCCGAGTCAACAGTGTGAGCGACCAACAGACGATCGACGCAAAGATCCCGTATCCGACGGCGAGCCCAGCTGAGATCGGCCGGCCGCCTTCGAACAACGCCTGGACGGCTCCCACAACCGCACTCACCGAGACGCCGAAGACAAGTAGGCCCTTGATCCCGTTCACCAGGGATTCAAAGAAGGAATAGCCGTAAGGAAACCGCTCATCGTCGCCGCGGGCCACCAGCTTCGCGACTTGGAGCGTGAACAGACCTGTGACGAAGTAGGTCAAATTGAATAGACCGTCCAACATAATCGCTTGTGAATCACTCAACCACGCCACCGTTATGCCGACGCAGGCAACCGTGGCATTTCCGATAGCGGCGATCGACAAGTATTGCCGCTCGAGCTTTAACGTCTGCTGATCCATTTTTTTTTGAACGTAACGCGGCTCGGACCGGTCGCCAGCGTCACCTATTTTTGCTTTCGAAACTTATTGAATGGCCAGCCCCACAAATCGTCGAGGCGATTGATCGCGTGAGTATCGCCCGAATGCTTCACGGCAATCAAGACGGACGCCCCGAACAATCCCAAGAGGCCGAACATGAGCATGATCGCGATGCCGCGTTGCTGCACGAAAGACACCTCGTGATCCGAAGGCAAGCCGCAGAAGAAATCCCAGCAGAAGTGCAGGAACATCGATGCGGCGATCCCGCCGGACAAGATCAGCTTCCAATTTGGAGTTCGGAAGCGCGCCAGCCCCAGTCCAACACATGTCAAAGCGCCCATCAGCATATGCAGAAATAAGCGCACGGCCTCCTGACCGAATACGGCGAGCCAAGATGCTTGGTACCCCATCAGATCCGTATAGAAGATCGACTCTGCCAACGCAAAGCCCAGCCCCGCCATCGCGCCGTAGATCAGACCGTCGAACGGATCATTAAAATGTTGTGCGATTGCGAGCCAGATGGTCAAAACGATCATCAGCTTCAAGAGTTCTTCAAACACGCCTGCCATCAATGCCAGTGCGAAGATCGACGTCGCGGCTTCCGGCCAAAATAAGAATATGAAATCGGACCCACGAGCCAAGATCCAGAACGACCCGGCCCCCATCGCGACAGCCAGCAGCAGCATGTACCATGGTTCGCGCTCGTACATGTCGTAGCGATAGACGATCAGTCCGAATCCAACGGCACAGATCAACACACCCGCTAGAAGCATCACGAATCCTTTCTTGACCGTGAAAAACCCGCATCGACCTCCACAAACCGCGAATCAGCGATTCTACGATACGGGGTAGTTCAACACACCATGCAGGGTCTCCATCCGGCACGCTCGAATCGAGGGCCCGCTAGCGCGACGATTTCATGGTAGCGCTGTGCTCGCCCAAGGCTTTGCCAGGGGCGCGTCGAGCCTCAGGCAGATGGGCGTCCAAAATTTCCCACCCGGATAACGTTTTTTCTGGGAGATCGCGCGGGTTGCCGGTGAACGTTCTGGCTGACTCGGTCGGTGTCCAGAAGTTCATACATACGGCCGCGGGGACCTCCGGTTCCGACCCTGGTGAGCGGCTTGGCCGCTGATCATACTCAGGGAAAGATAATCACGGGTCTTCATGCGTCTGCGGGCAAACCTGCCCAACAGGGGCGAGAACGTTGCGGCTGTGATTGATTACACCTAAATTGAAATACACGTCATTAACGGATTTTCATCATCCGAACAGCGGGATGAGCTATGAGTCGGGCGGACGCCGCAAGTGCGTTTGGTGAGCAATTTGGTGAAGAGCATTTGCTCGCGAGTCTCCTAGAATCGAGCAACGATATGGTCTGGTGCACGTCAGTTGACGGGGACCAGCTCCTGTACATGAATTCGGCGGCCGAACGCATCTACGGTCGTCCTCTCTCCGAGCTCACCGAGGACCTTGGTGCCTGGCTGGATGCGGTCTACCCGGAAGACCGGGCGGAGGTCGAACGGAACTTGCAAGGCTTGCTCGAGCACGGGCAGGTGCAGCAGGAGTATCGAATTGTTCGGCCGGATGGCGAAGTACGTTGGATACAGGACCACGTCACCGTCGTCAGAGATGCCAAGGGCAAGGCGTTACGGGTGGGCGGCATCGCGACCGACATCACAGAGCGAAAGCGCGCTGAAGAAGCGTTGCGTTCTTCCGAAGCCGTCTATCACTCGTTGGTCGAGAGTCTGCCGATCAACGTCATACGCAAGGACCTCAGTGGAAAAATCGCATTTGGTAATCAGCTCTATTGCGAGTCGATGAACTCAACGCTCGAAGAGCTGATGGGCAAGACCGACTATGATCTCTTTCCGGTCGAACTCGCCAACAAATACACCGAGGACGACCGCAAAGTTCTCGAAACTGGCGAGGTTCTACGCGATATCGAAGAGCATCTGACGAGCGAAGGCAGCAAGATTTACGTCGAGGTACTCAAGAGTCCGGTCCGAGACGTCGACGGCCATCTGGTTGGGCTGCAAGTGATGTTCTGGGACGTCACCGA